>Ga0326512_10000054_pt1 | contig 96528 bp, 161 predicted proteins | sample 1_2617_0518_D_FD_203652 | JGI IMG/M metagenome (GOLD analysis project Ga0326512, IMG submission 203652) | Bovine rumen microbial communities from UC Davis, California, United States - 1_2617_0518 | ecosystem: Host-associated > Mammals > Digestive system > Stomach > Rumen | place: USA...
TAATGATAATTAATAGAAAAAATCTCTAATAATAAAAAGGTATACTCTTCTAAAGGGTGTACCTTTTTTGTTTATTTAACTTAAAGTTTCCTAAAATATTTGTTATTACAGATTTAATTTACTATATTTGCATATAAAATAGCATATACATATTATGGATAATCAAAAAATTAAAAACAAACAGTTATTTTTAATTAAAACAATTTTTATATTGTTTCTGAAAAAAAATAACATATATGATAGATTTTTATACGGACTTTCTAAAAATTCATTTTATAAGGACGTTAATTCGTTAGATAGTTTAATTAAAATAAAACATACTTTTAAAGCTATAGATAGACTAATAGATAGCTTTGGATGGGCTTCTGAAAATAAATTGCATGAAGAAATGTTAGATTGGAGTAATTTTCAATATAAGTGGAGTAGATTTTATGGTAAAAATCAACATAGACTATTTGGAAATTAATAATAATGATATATTCCACTGACAAAAATAAAAAAAAACAATATAAATTAATAATAAATGGAACATTTTAAATTTAAAGCAGGTGATGAATCACTTATGTTGTTTAAAATTTTTCTAATGAAAGAAGGGTTTTATGAATTCTACAATTTAAGATTACCAAATAATCGTAAATTAAATGAAAATTTTAATATAAACCAGCTAAATACAGTATGTTCGCCTCCTTCTTATTGTTTACAGTTACTTGGGCTTCCAAGTGAAGAGAAAAAAATAGTTAAAATGTTAGACGATAAATGGTACTTTGAGCTAATTAGTAATGAAATAATAATGTTTGATTACAATTAATTGTAAATTTGGCAATATAAATTTAAATGAGTGAAAATGGCACAGGTACAAATAGATAAGATTGAAGATATTGAAGCAATTTTTCGTATTTTTCTTTGTAAGCATAAACAATATGAATGGTTTATAAACCATTTATGTGGCAATACAATTGAAAGAATTGCACTTGATACACATTTCAGTGACTACATTATAAAAATAAAAAATTATGACTGTCATAAAGACTATGAAATTTTTAAAAATTTAGATAGTATATGGTATTATAAACTTTATCATGGGGATATAATTAAAATGAAATAAATGGTACAGGTAGAGATATATAACCGTAAAGATATTGAAACAATTTTTCGTGTTTTCCTTTGCAAACATAAGCAGTATGAATGGTTCATAAATAGCTTAGGACCTGATAAAACAATTGAGTGGGTGGCATTAAATATACCATTCCGTGACTACACTCTACAAGTAAAAGATTATGGCATCAAAGGAAATTATGAAATTATTAAAAAATTAGATGACATATGGTACGGTAAACTTTATTGCAATAATATACTTAGACTAATATAATCATGAAAGAAGAATTATTAATAGTATTCATTATTTTTTTAAAAAAGAATGATTTATTAGAAAGATATAAAACATCATTGTATAAGACCTCACGTATGACAATTAAATCTTTTTATTACAATAGAATAGCAGACCCAATTCAATTGATTGAATCCGAATTTTCTTGGGTATCTGAAAACGTAAATAAAAAACAATTTGTTGATTGGTATTTTTATAGTAAATTGTGGAAAAGAATTGTAAAAGATTATTATAAATTTAAAAGAAAAAATAAGATATAATGAATAGACGTGATTTGGAAATTGTATTAAGATTATTTTTAATAAAAAATAAAATATATGAGCAATTTAAGCATTCATTAGCAAAATACCCATTTCGTCCAGAATTTAAAACAATAGAAGGATTATGCATGAATTATACTCCAAGTTTTGATACTTCTGTTATCAATTCATTTGCGTGGAGTTTTAAAAGACCTGACGGAATTAATTATTGGTCTCATTTCGACACTAAATTTTTTAATATATGTAGAAAGCTACGTTTAATATATTAGTATGATTTGTTTTTATGGTGATACGAAAATGATTTTCTCAATCTTTTTGATTAAAAATAAAATATATAATAGATTCAAAAAAAGTTTTCAACTTCCATTACACAGAACTGAAATAAGCTTTGAACAATATTTATACAATCATACACTAAATGTACATTTGTTAAAAACACTAATGTTTCAAGCCTTTGTATGGGAATACGAAAATAGATTCTATAAAAAATACATAAATTGGTCATTGTATAATGATAAATGGAATAAAATTGTTCCGTTATATCTTAGCGCACTAAAGGAAAATAAATTATAAAAACTAAGCATAAAAAATTAATTATGTATTATATTTCTTACAAAGACTTGATGAAGATTTTTTTAATCTTTTTGATTAAGAATAAAATATACAATAGGTTTAAAGAAGGATTCAACCTTGGAATAGATTTTGATAAAATAAGTTTTTCACACTATTTGTCTGAAAATAGACAAAGTATAGAATTATTAAAGTCACTAATACTTTATGCTTTTGATTGGCAAGAGGAAAATAAGCACTATAAAGATTATATACGTTGGTCAGAATACAGTTGTAAATGGGAAAAAATAGTCAAAGCGAACTTTAAAAGAAATTGTACAAGTATAGACAAATACTGTTTTCGTTATAGAAAAAAATATGCATGCTGAAGAAAAAATATTGCTTGTGTTATTCTTAAAAAAATGTGGTTTATATGATAGATTTATAGAATCACTTTATAAATTGCTTAATATTGATTTAGATTCTCTTACTAAGAGCCGTTCCCCATTAAATTTTATAATGGATGCTTTCAATTGGGAAGAGGAAAATGAAATGAATGGCAACTATGTTGATTGGTGTAGATGCAATGGGAAATGGGTGAAAAGCGTAATAAAGTTTAATAAAAAATATTTAAAATAAAAAAAATGAAAGATGAAATACTAATGGCATTTAAATTATTTCTCATCAAGAATAATGCCTATGAACGATATATTTTAGCGTTACGTACATTACATAAACCTAATGGCATTGATATAAAGCATTTTACTGATATGACACGTTGTGGTAGTTGGCTATTTTGTGCGTTCTCTTGGCTTAAAGAAAATCAAATGCATAATGATTTTGTAAGTTGGAAGGAGATACATGGGAAATGGATGCGTATTTTAACACACTATGGAAGATAGGATAATTTTATTTAAATTATTTCTTATCAAAAGAAATATATATGAAAAATATATTAAAGCATTTAAAACTGTATATGTTGATAGCAATTTTGAATACTTCTTACTAACACACGTAGGAGAATGTTATTCAGAATTAGTAGGATTTGCATTTCCTTGGGAAATATTCATAGATGATTATGACAATTGGGTTAAAATAAGTATGGAATGGCAAAGCAAATCAAAACTAATAAATAATTTATTAAAAAAATGATTAGCAATAAAGATGTAGAATATATATTAAGATTATTTTTAATAAAAAATAAAATATATGAAGATTTTAAAAGTGGATTATCTCAAGCTTCATTTTATGGCAGCCTTAATACAATAGAATCATTGTGTGAATTCCTTTTTAGCAAAAAAGTATATTTAAATTTAATTAACTCATTTCGTTGGGATTGCAAAAGGCATAATCTTTTCCATTGGATGACATGGAATGAAAAATTTAATCATATAATAGATAAACTTTTAGATGAAGGAAAACTTGTATCTAATTTGTTAGTAAAATAAAATTAGAATAAAGTTATTACGTTAGCAGAATTTATGAAAAGTTATACAGATATAGAACAGAGCAAGAAATTAGCTGAGATTCTTCCTCTTGATAGTGCAGATATGTGCTACATTCAAAATAAACCCAAAATAGGATTTTTGCAAAAAGAATATGAAGAGTTTGGAGATTCAATATTACAAGATTATTTTCCATGTTGGTCACTTGCTGCGTTACTTAGCATATTCCATAATAAAACAAAAGATATACCAATTCTTAGTGACGGTGGCTACAAAGCTGGAAAGTATACTTCAGATTGGTGTTTTGATTATGAATTTGAAAATGGAGACTATGAAAGAACGTTCGCAGATAACCCTGTTGATGCTTGCTATGAAATGATTATTAAACTTCATGAACTTAAATTATTGTGATTATGACAAAGAGGATAAAAAGTAAATATACCCACAAGGATTTAGATAATCCAAATTATCATCCTTGTTATGACCAAGACGCAAGAGATAACTTGTACGATTATGTTACCCAAAATATGGAAGAAGAATTTTAAATAATGAACTTAAAATGCTGTGATTAAGGCGTACTGTAGATTATTATTTGTTAGTAAAATAATAAATCTTCATTTTTTTTATAAAAAACATCATTAAGATTTGTTTTTTCTCAAATTTTTTCTATATATTTGTATTGTGAAAATCATTGTAGTAAAGACATTCATTCAAGGAACTGTAGTTTTATTATACGGATAAGCAGTGCAGATGGATGTAATTACAAAATTATTAAACCACTGGCATACCATACGTGCTAGTGGTTTTTATTATTAGTTTTATTTATACTAAACCATTATCAGTGATAGCAATTATATAGTTTTCTAAAAAACAGGCTTCTTTATTTTAAAATTACAAAAATTTTTCCTGAAATTTTTTTTCTTAGTTACAATAAAAAAAGAACTACCCCCCCCTAATTGAAAAATTGCAATTTTTTAACAATAGTATAAAAAAGAACTCCTAATTGAAAAATTGCAAAAATTTTTTCCTGAAATTTTTTATTGCCATCTGTAATAAAAATAAAAAGCCCCAATTTAAAATTTCCAAAATTTTTTCCTGAAATTTTTTAAAGAACTGTTCCCTCATATAAAGCACTAAAAGCCCCCTACCCCTATGGGTGCGGATAGGGGTGGGGGTATAGTGGGGTAGTACCCCCCATATGTTTCACGTGAAACAATTTGCATATTAATTGCATAAATATTTTTTTAAAAAAAGTTGCTCAAAAATTTGCAAGTTTAAAATGAAATGTATATATTAGCTAACGTTAAGGGAATGAATAATAATAATGTATAGCGATACATTTATATAGTCAATTATACTTAAAGGATTTTAATTAACGTACTGCTTGCGAAAGTAGTACGTTTTTTTTTTATTCTCTTCCTAACATAAATTATTATCTTGTTATTACAATTAAATAAGGTAGCAAATAACAAGATATATCCATTTAAGAAGGTTTTGCGCTCATATACGATAATATTATAGTGAGGGTAATAAAAATCTTCAGTGATTAAATTATACGGCTTTATATCGAAAAAAAATAAAGCTATAGACGTATTTACCTACTTTATTAATATAAGCGAAAAAAAAAGCTATCTAACAAAATAGATAGCTCTTTATTTTATATATACTTCTTTTCTCAAGACAAATATATAAATTTCTTTCCAAACTACCAAACAAAATCGCAAGAAAAAAAAAAATAAAAAAAAGTTGCCCAAAAATTTGCATATATAAAAAGAAAATGTTATATTGCAGTCGTTAAAAGAAATAACAATATTAATTAAATAGAAAGGAAAAAAATATGTTTGGAATTTTCATTATTGTTACGTTAATAGTTTTAGCTTGTAGTCTTGTATACGAGTCGGGTGTTGATTGGCAAAAAGAGCTTGATAATTTAGATGAGTAAAAAAATCTTTGAAAAAAGTTCATTAAAAATTTGCATATTCAAAAGCAAAGTATTATATTCCTATCACAATTAAGTTATAAACATTTTAAAATTAAACTATTATGGCAAAGCAAAGAGCAAGTGAGATAGTTATCAGTGATGCAGTAGCAAAAAAGACTATTAGCGAGCGTGATATTTTATTGATTAAAAGTCGTTTAAATCGTGGTGAAAATATTGATTTTTCACCTATTGAGGAAAATGATGTGTTTGTTACTGACGAACAAGCTGAAAAAGGTCTTAATTACCTTATTAAACACTTTTTAACGTCTAAAAATAGAAAACGTAAAAAATGTTTGTGGGGCGATACAGAACTGAAAGCTATCGGCTATAATGGTGAAGGTGAAGAGCTTACACCTATGAACCCATACAAATTATTTAAATTGGTCGGGTTTATGAATGTTGGTAATTTTATGCCTTCTTATCAGCCTATCTATGAGATAAATGGTTTATCTTATTTTATGAATGGTGGAGAGCCACAAATTTATTAATAAATTAAATTTAAGCCTTATTCCTTTGGGTATAAGGCTTTATTTTGCTATTATAGTATAAGGTATCGGCAAATAATAAAAAACGTCTTAAAACAAAAAACCTACCTATTTTATTAGGTAGGCTTTAAAAAAAACTATATTATTTTTCCTAAAACAAATATATTAAAAACAAACCAAACCACCAAACAATTTAACAATTTTTATATTTTTTCTTTTAAGTGTTAAAGTTGTGTTAAAAACCCATTATTATTTCATTTTTTAATTTGGTTTTTATATATTTGCTACTGTTAAAAGAAATAACAACAACATTAAATAATTACTATTATGAAAATATTAAATTTTAATACAGAAAAAGAAACAGAGAACAAAGTAATCGAATTGACTCTAAAGAATGTTCATTTTGAAACAGTTGGCAGATGTCAGATTATTGTTAAATAATAAAGTAAAGGAGATAAAAAATATGAATAAAAAAGTTATTAAACCATTTAGCTTAGAGGAATATAATCAAGGTGCTAAAATCAAATTAAGAAAAAGCCGTAATAAAGTTAGAATTATTTGCACGGATGCAGACAATGACGCAAATTATCCTATTATTGCTTTAGTTAAATCGTATAGAGGCAAAGAGCATATTGTTTTGTATACTTCTGAAGGCAAAATTTATAAAAATAATACAGAGCACAACTTTGATTTAGTAATAGTTGAATAGCATAAAAAGTAGGGAATTATCCCTACTTTTTTTTATATATTATTTTTCCTAAAACAAATATATTAAATTATTTCCAAACTACAAAGCTTTTTAACATTTTTTATATTTTTTCTTTTAAGTGTTAAAGTAGTGTTAAAAACCCATTATTATTTCATTTTTTAATTTGGTTTTTATATATTTGCTATCGTTAAAACAATTAAGTAATTAAATAATAAGTTAAGTTATGGAAACAATTAATATGACTATTGAGGAAAAAAAGAATTTTTACGGCAACTTAATATATACAAGTCACTCAAAAGTGGCAAAAGCAATAGGAATTAAAGAACTTGTCCCTATCAATGCCACGGCAAAACAAAAACATACACTTGATAATAAGGGAGTTTTGGAGTTTCTTCTGTATCTTACACCTTATAAATTGGATAATCGTACTATGTGCCCGAACGCTGAACACTGCAAAGTTACTTGTTTGGCGGGCAGCGGTATTAATGTACTTTATAAGTATAATAGTGAGAGTCCTATTGATAGAGTGAGACGCATAAGGACAGAGCTATTTTTGTATAATCGTGACGTATTTATGCAAATGTATCTTTATGAGCTTGATAGAGCTTTTGAAAAAGCAAACAAATTAGGTTTACGTTTTTTGGCTCGTCTAAACGGTACGTCAGATTTATCCCCGTTGATGTTTAAATATCAAGGCAAAAATATTTTGGAGCTACGCCCTAACATTACTTTTAATGAGTATACAAAAGTAAGAGCATATTTAGACCTACAGAAAAAATATAACAATATAGATTATACTTTTTCATATAACGGCTATAATGATAGTGAAGCAAAATACGCTATTGAAAACGGCACTCGTGTTGCAGTCGTTTTTGATTTAAAGAAAAACGATATATTGCCTAAAAAGTTTAACGGCTATGAAGTGATAAACGGAGATATAAGTGACGTTAGAGCTGATGACGCAAAAAACGTTATAGTATTATTACATTATAAGCCGTCAAAAAAGACTATTGTGGGCGGTCACTATGCGAAACAAACAGATAACCCGTTTATCATTTCAAAAAATGATAAAAGAATAGAGTGGTAATAAAAAAGTAGGGAATTATCCCTACTTTTTTATTGGATATTATTTTTCTCAAGACAAATATATTAAATTCTTTCCAAACCACCAAACAAAATCGCAAGAAAAAAAAAATAAAAAAAAGTTGCTCAAAAATTTGCATATTCAAAAGTAAAGTATTATATTTGCTGATGTTAAAAGAAATGATAACAACATTAAATAATATACTATTATGGCAAAAATTTATAATAATATTCTTGATAGTTATCAAGCAGAAGAAATTTTCAATTATGGCTCATATAACAATATATTTGAAGCTATAAGCGATTATTTTGATGAGGTGTACATTGATGGCGAATTTATTGAGCAAAATATGCCAAAGTATCATAGATACGTAACAACAACAAGAGAAGGACTCGAAATTTACTACGACTATGGTGCAGATTATTATTTTGCCGTTCAGCCTTAAATAAATGTTAAAAAATTTTAATTTCTCTTTATATATTTTTTTGGTTTAATTTTTTAAATGATTTTTATTATTTGAATATTAATGATATTGTTTGTGAAAACAGTATCATTTTTTTTGTTATTATATGCGCTTACTACAAATAAGTTTAACGTATTTAAATTGCCTATAAAGTCGCAAAATTAATCTGATGATAGTTTTATAATCTTTATAGATAAAAAGCTATTTGGAGCGTTTATTTGGGCAAATTAAATGAAATAAATTAAGCCTAAATATATGCGTTATTTTATATAAAGCAAATCACAAATAATTTGTGATTCTTTTTTATTGCATACTATTTTTCCTAAAACAAATATATTAAATTCTTTCCAAACTACAAAATATTTTCACGTTAAAATTGTTAAAAAAGTGATAAAAAAAAGATGAAATTTTTAACTATGTTTTTAGAAAAAAAAGTCGGTAAAAGTTTTGTTTTTTAAAAGTAAAGTATTATATTTGCTGATGTTAAAAGAAACAAGAATTATTAATTAATAGAAAGGAAAATAAGTATGTATACAAAAGTTTTTAACACTATTGACGAGTTTGGCGAAAATTTCAAAAAAGGTTCTTTCGGACTTTATTGCGCCACATATACACCTAAAAAAGTGAACAAAACCCCAAAAGGTGAAACACTTAAGGAGAGTAAGCAAAATAAAACGTATGCTAAATATGACGGACGTGTGTTTACTTTAGCTCTTTACGAAAATGCTTGCAGCGGTGTCAGTTACTATGCTTGCGTGAAATCTGAATGTAAGCGAGAAGGAATCGACTTTACTGACGAAGAGTTTAATATAGCTTTTCCAAAAGAGCCTACATACGCTGAAAAATCTTCAGATAAGTTAGAAAACTTCTTGCTAAAGAAAAAAGATGGCGAGCAAAGATATTTAAGACTATATCAAGGACGTAAACCTACCAAAGTAAAATACTTTACATTTTTAGATGACCGCCTCGCCACAGAAGAAGAAGAAAAAGACATACTAAAGTATATCACGCCAAAAAAAGCAAGTGCAAAACAAGAAGCTTTAAACATTAAAAATGTTATAGGTGTGAAGAACTTCAAAGAAGAAAATGTAATTTTCTTAGCGCAAGGAGAAAAAGCTTGGGCGAACGAAAGATTTGGCAACTTTGGCACATTTGAGGATATTACCAAACTTATACACGAACTGAACAAGTAAAGTACTTAATTAAGTACCTATAGGGGATAAGGATTTATATCCTTATCCCTTATTCTTTTATTAAGAATTTAAACTATACATAAAAAAAAATAGAAAAAAGTGGCTTAAAAATTTGCATATATAAAAAGAAAATGTTATATTAGACAACGTAAAACAAAGGTAGTAAATAATATTTGTCGAATATTAAAAAGAACTATCCATATAGCTAAATAAAAAAATGATTGATATTATTAAATGATTAAAAAACGTATTGCTTGCGATAAGTAGTACGTTTTTTTATTGCGTATTATTTTTCCTAAGACAAATATATTAAATTCTTTCCAAACCACAAAATATTTTCACGTTAAAATTGTTAAAAAAGTGATAAAAAAAAGATGAAATTTTTAACTATGTTTTTAGTAAAAAAGTTGCCCAAAAATTTGCATATATAAAAAGAAAATGTTATATTTGCTGATGTTAAAAGAAATGATAACAGCATTAAATAATTTACTATTATGGCAAAGATTTTTAATATTATTCTTGATGGCTATCAAGTAGAGGATATTTTCAATGATGGTGCATATAACAATATGGCAGAAGCTGCAAGTTATTGGTTTGATGAGGTGTACACTGATGGCGAATTTATTGAGCAAAATATGCCAAAGTATCATAGATACGTAACAACAACAAAACAAGGTCTCGAAATTTATTACGATTACGATTATTACTTTGCAGTACAGCCTTAAATAAATGTTAAAAAAATTTAATTACTCTTTATATATTTATTTTGGTTTAATTTTAATAATTAATTTTGTTACAATTAATGATATTGCTTGTGAAAGTAGTATCATTTTTTTTGTTATTATATATGCTTATTACAAATAAATTTAGCATCTTTAGAATGATTATAAACTTAATGTATTTAAATTGGTTATAAGGGTACAAAATTAATCTGATAATAGTTTTATAATCTTTATAGATATAAAGCTATTTGGGGCATTTATTTGAGCAAATTTGGAATATTAAAATACTATTATTTAATACAAAATAGTTTATAATTTGAAGGTTTTTATTGCATACTATTTTTCCTAAAACAAATATATTAAATTCTTTCCAAACTACAAAATATTTTAACGTTTATTTCAAATTTAGTGATAAGTGTTAAAGTTGTGTTAAAAGTCCATTATTATTTCATTTTTTAATTTGGTTTTTATATATTAGTTGATGTAAAACAAAGGAGATAAAGATATGAAAATGACTGAAAAAAGAATTGGTAAAATTAAAGATGAATTGACTAAATTCTTAATGAATGATAAGGAAACTATCAATATTGTCAATTTAAATAATATTGATTTAAACAAAGTTGTTAAATCTGTTGTAGATGATGTTACCGATAGTTTTAAGAGCTATTTGCAAACCTATTGGCTAAGTAAAGAGTATTTAGATGTTTCTTATCTTAAAATATACGTTACTCCAAAAACTTACGTTCTTGTAGATTTGGACGAGGTTTGGGAGTTTACAAAGATAATTGTGAATGAAAATAATGAAGAATTAAAAATTAAATAAAGAAAGGAAAATAAATATGGAAAAATTAAAGAACGCTATTAGTATATACGCTATTGAGTTGGGTAAAAACGATATAGAGTTTATGAATAATCTAAAGAACGCTATCAATCAAGGTGTTCAAGAGGGGTTTAAAAAAACAGATAATGAAATTCTTGATGATACTGTTATTTTGACAAGACGTGCATTTTCACGTACACTTCGTAATATTAATCAACACATTGACGTTTATGTGGATATAATCATTAAAGGTGGCATTTTTCCTAATTTGGACTATAATATTCGTTTATGTACAAACTATGGTGATTATATTCTTGATGATTATAAGTATACTGATGATATGATTGAAAAGATTTTAGAAATTTTCAAAAAATATAATATTAGTAGTAACTACGCACAAAAATTACAATATAAATTGTTCATAATGCAAGCTATCAATGACGCTGAACAATTAGGCGAGGGAACTTGTGCAAGTATTTGTAATACAGTATATAAAGCAATAGGAACTGATTTGGGTCATATTGTATTAAAAGATAAAGAAGGAAAATTAAAAATTGGTGGTGTATTTAAATAGTTTTGCTCATAATAAGGTAGGGGGAATAACCCTACCTTTATAGGTACTTAATTAAGTACTTTATCCTTATTTCTTGCGTATTATTTTTCCTAAGACAAATATATTAAATTAATTCCAAACCACCAAACAATTTAACATTTATTTCAAATTTAGTGATAAGTGTTAAAGTTGTGTTAAAAGTCCATTATTATTTCATTTTTTAGTTTGAATTTTATATATTTGCTACTGTTAAACAAAGAAAGGGAATAAATTATGACTGAAAAAGAACTTTTAGAAAAAGCTAAAAAAGATTTTGAAGAATTTAAGTCTATCTTTAGTGGGCTTGATATGGACGAAATACACGAAAAGGTCAATGAATTATGCTTGACGTATGGCGCACAAGATGGCTATTCTTGTCCATATTTGGCAGACATTAATTTTAAATCTATTCTTTGTACAATTAATCATAAAGGTATTGTTTCTGCTGATGTAGAGATATATGACAAAGATGGTCAGTATTATGGCTTACATTCTTTTGAACCTATTGAAAGCAAAGCATATAACTATCTTGATAGTTATCTTGTAGATGATGCAAGTAGTGTAGGTGGTAAAGCATATAGTGACGAGACATTAAAAGACTTTATTAATGAAAGCTACACACTTAATTTTCAAAGCGATATGATAGAAGTAAATTATGCGCTTATTTCTTGTCATATCAAACCTATTGTTACTTGTAGTATACTTAAAAAGCTTTTAAGCTATAATTATACTGATAGTGAAAAAGAAGTACTTAAAACAGCGGTAAATGTGTTTAGTAAGGATAAATATTATACACTTTGTTGGTACTTTGCAATAAATAACGGATTGAATGATGATTTGCTGAGCAAATATCTATAGCAAACAAAGGTAGGGTTAAATTCCCTACTTTTTTATTGTGTATTATTTTCCCTAAGACAAATATATTAAATTCTTTCCAAACCACCAAACAATTTAACAATTATTTTAGTTTTTAATTCAAATGTTAAAGTCGTGTTAAAACCATTAAATCATTTCATTTTTTGCTTTGGTTTTTATATATTACCAACGTTAAACAAATAAAGCAAATATTATGATGATAAGAAATGTAGAAGTAATTGCAGACAAGAAGTCTAATAATTTTATTATTTATAAGACTGATAGCGAGGGTTTTCACCATTCTATTTTTTTAACCCCCGAAGAAATGTTTGCATTAAAAAACATATTAGATAGTATGAAATAATTGCCAAAAAAGTTTTGTAATTAAAAAGAATTTATTATATTAGACAAAGTTAAACAAATAAAGAAAGGAAAATTAATTATGAAGAATTATGGAATTGATATTCAGACAGTCAGTAAGAGAATTGTAAGTGGTATCGTCACTTTGATGAAAAATCACAATATTGAACGTGCTGATTTATCGAAATGTACTGTTTCTCTTGAAAAAGGTAAATTAATTATAGATACTAAGACGGGCAAAGATATAAATATTGATTACCTTTATCCGCACACTTTACAATATTTATATGAGGAAATCTATAGTACAATATTCAGTGGCTACTATCAAATTATCAAACAATGCAATATTGTGTCAGATGATGAAGCTTCAATAACTGATTGCGCTGAAGACACATTTTACGTAAAATATGGTATGAAAGTGTATACGCTGATTAATGACGCACGTTATTGCGGTTCTCACGGTGTGACTAATGTAGCTTGCTATTCACCTTTAGCGTTATCTAACTTTGGTTGGAATGATAAAAGACTTGAAAACTTGGAAGTTGGTGAAATGATTAAAAGTTTAAGTATGGAAGGCGCAAGTGTTCTACGACTATTTTAAGGTACTTAATTAAGTATATATACTGCAAAGTGTTAAATAAGTGTTAAAAGCTTAAATAACACTTTGTATTTGGAAAGAAATTAATATATTAGTCCACGTAAGTTAAACAAACAAAGTAAATAAGATATGGAACGTAAGCTTTATAATTTCATCTTAAAAAATTATTTTCATCTTAACACTGATGGGACTGATACCAAAGGTATTGCCGTATATGATGAAATTACTAATATACTTATAACTGAAATCGAAGGTTATCAACTTGATTGGTTTGATGACGAAGAAGAAAATGAATTGTGGGACTACATAAAAGATTATTTGTAATATGGTAACAAAAGTAATAGTACTTTCAATTAATGTAAATTGGTATGAATCAAAGGGCATTGATACATCTCACCTAAGAAAATCAAAGTGGGAGGACGCACGTGAATGGCTTACAAACCAATTAAAAAGTGGCGAGCAAGCTTTTAGTATTAGCGAAATGGATTTAAGTACTATAAAGCATAATGATACAATTTGTGGCGCATATGGTGATAATGTGATTATTTGGTTTATTTAATAAAGGAAGGTAGCATATAATGTTACCTTTTTTTAATTGTATTTCTTTTCCTAAGACAAATATAATAAAAACAAACCAAACTACCAAATAAAAAAGCAAGAAAAAAAATAAAAAAAAGTTTGGAAAAAGTTTGCATATATAAAAAGAAATGGTTATATTTACCAACGTAAGTTAAACAAATAAATAAAGAAAGGAAATAAATTATGACAAATGAACAAGTTGTAAAAACTCTAAACGGAATGGATTGCGAAATTGCACAAGTTAATATAAAATTTTGGTTTAATGGCGACTATCGCTATAATAATGTGCTTGTATATTTAGTTGATGAGCCTTCAAATGATGACCAAATTATCAATTGTAATCATTGGTGGATATTCTCTAATATTGAAGAATTTATTGACGAAATAGAAGAAAAAACAAGTGATACGGTTGAATTTCTAAACGTTACAGAGTTTATATCTGATTTTGATGATTAATAATAAAATATTAAATAAAAAAGTAGCAAAAAAATTTGTGTATTTAAAAGCAAATCATTATATTTGTCAAAGTTAAACAAAGAAAGGAAAAAAGATATGGCAAAGAAGAAAAAAATCAATTTTGAAAAAGAGATTTGGGAAGGTTGGACTGTAGGCGACTTCATTGAAGAACTTAAGCCACACTTCGAAAAAGTACAGACTGGTTTATATTGGCACGCTCCATTTAAAAATCGTGAAGAATTAAAATTATGGTGTATGGATAATCAACCATACTATAAAAAATATATTAAAGATGTTGTTGATTATTTTGAACAATTTATCTAAATGTTAAAAGTGTTAAAACATTTATAAGTTTAAAAATAAAATTATATATTTGCAATATAAATAAAATATTATATTAATAATATTAATTATATAATATATTATTATAATATATAAATATTTTAATATTAATATAATAATAAAAATACGATTTTTCCCAATTTTGCGTTAATGAAATTAGGACGTAGCTTGACAACGACAACGTTAGTGACTTGCAATATCAAATAGTATTAGCTGACTTAACATTTCAAAGTAAAGTAGGTTTTTTGATTATAGTTTCATTTTTTACCTTTAAACAAAAAGCGCTATAAAAATGAGGATAATCTTTGCTTAAAGATTTTCTAAACAAGTTGCAAATTGATTATTAAATCTAAAAGCTATCAGTTGCAAATGATATAGATTATCCTCATTACCATTATAAGGGCTCGTAGCTCAGTTGGTCAGAGCAGCAGACTCATAATCTGAAGGTCGTGGGTTCAAACCCCTCCGAGCCCACAAATCTACTTTCATAATGTTTAGTTTTAATTGTTTAATGTTGTCAAGAAGTGCGGTCTGATGATAGATAGCACTTTTTTTTATTTTATATTATTTTTCCTAAGACAAATATAGTAAATTATTTCTTATTATGCAAACATTTTAACAATTATTTCAATAAAACTTTGAAATGTTAAATAAGAGTTAAAAAGCCAATAATGTTTCTTTTTTTAGTTTGGTTTTTATATATTTACCAACGTAAGTTAAACAAATAAAGAAAGGAAATAAATTATGAAGAAAAAAGTAATTAAGTCTTTTAATTTAGAAGTGTATAAAAAAGGTGCTAAAATCCAAACAAGAGGTGGTGCTAAAGCAAGAATTATTTGTACTGATTCAAAAGACCGCCATTTCCCTATTGTTGCACTAATTGAGTTATTGGATGGTGGTGAAGTCGTTCAATCTTATACTTCTGATGGAAGAATTTATTTTAATGGAGAACCTAACGCAATTGATTTAGTGATAGTTGAAGAAGCAGAAGAAGAATTTTGGAGTGATAAGGAAAATAAAATTGCTAATGGGTATTTTATTGAATCTGATTCACGCATTGCATATTGTACATATGTAAAATATAATCAGAACCGTTACAAAAACTTTGCTAACAGAAAACAAGCCATATCAGCTATCGCAATGGCAAGAATTAGTCAGATAATGGCTAATGATGTAGAGCATTTTGGTGGCGCTATTACTGATAAAGAATGGGAAGACCTTACTGTTGAGAAGTATGCTATATATAGAAATAGTAATAATATTTCTGTAATGATTACAACCTTTGAATACCATTTTCTTGCTTTTCATACAGAAGAGCAAAGGGACTTATTTTTAGAAAAATATAGTGATTTAGTTAAAGATTATTTTATGATTGACTAATATTAAAAAAGGTAGAGATATTTTCCCTACCTTATTTCTTACATATTATTTTTCCTAAGACAAATATATTAAATTGCTTCCTAATATACAAACATTTTAACAATTATTTCAATAAAACCTTAAAGTGTTAAAGTCGTGTTAAAAAGCTAATAATGTTTCTTTTTTTAGTTTGGTTTTTATATATTTGCTATCGTAAGTTAAACAAAGAAAGGAAAATAAATTATGACAAAGGAACAAGTTGTAAATATTCTAAATGAAATGGATTGCGAAATTGCGCAAGTTGAAATTGCATTTTATGTGGAAAGTCTTTATTGCCGCCATGATGTGCTCGTATATCTCGTTGATGAGCCTTCAAATGAAGACCAAATTATTAATCTTATGCACCATTGGATATACTCTAATATTGAAGAATTTAATGACGAAATAGAAGACTATACAAGTGATACGGTTGAATTTCTAAACGTTACAGAGTTTATATCTGATTTTGATGATTAATAATAAAATATTAAATAAAAAAAGTCTCCAAAAAATTTGCATATTCAAAAGCAAAGTATTATATTTGCTATCGTAAGTTAAACAAATAAACAGAGCATTAACAATTAAAAACAAAAGTGATTATGACAACTATCGAGAAATTAACATCAATCGTGAATAATGAAAAGGTTGGTAACTGTTTTTTTAATCTGTATGACAGGTGGCGTGATGAAAGCGAGTGTGAGGACATTAACCAGTATGGTGATGTAATTATCAAGACAATCAATAATCAATTTCCTCAATTCGGTGCATCACTTGTAGCATCAACCAAAAGACCGTTTGGTGTCAAGATTAATCTTGACGGACAGAAATTCCATATTAAGATTAAACTGAAAGGTTGCTATGTTGTTTGTTCCGTTTCCAAATGCGTTAAATAATAGTTAAATAATAATATCATTAACATTTTATATATGAACAATATTAGAAATCTTATTCTTGCTAGAATTAAGGAAGTTTCGAAGAAATATCAATATCACGGATTTTGGAAATATGGGACAGCTTATGTAAATGGAGTGAAAGATAATCCTTACCTTTTTTTTCCTTCAGAAGAATATTGTTATAATGCTTTAATGAAGGAGTATAACAATCTTACTGATGATGATTATACGGCAAAACTTGTAGATGTATGTATATCCTTTGATGATGGCGATAAACTTGATATTCCATTTGAGTTATTCAAGCAGAAGCCTAAGATAAAAATTGATGTAGAATATAACAATGATGGTCCTTATGGCGTATTATGCATTAATTATAAAGCGAAAGAAACTGAGTATCAGATATATCAGCGTCTCTTTGGTGAAATATTCAGAAATGCCACAAAGAAATATATACTTGAAAATTTAATTTAACTGATTATGCTTGATTAATATTATAAAAGGTAGGGAAAATATCCCTACCTTATTTCTTGCATATTATTTTTCCTAAGACAAATATAGTAAATTATTTCTTATTATGCAAACATTTTAACAATTATTTCAATAAAACCTTAAAGTGTTAAAGTAGTGTTAAAAACCCATTATTATTTCATTTTTTAATTTGGTTTTTATATATTTGCTATCGTAAGTTAAACAAATAAAGAAAGAAAGGAAAGTAATTATGAAAGATTTATTTAATTCATTTAAAGATTTTCAAGAGGAACAAGCAAAGGTGATAAATTTTCACAATAAGATAACGAGCACAATAGCACACCTTCTGCAAAAGACGGGTAAAATACTTATTTCAGAGGATGAACAAGAAGACTACTGTTTTACTTATTTGGATATGGAAGGAACATACACGACAAAGGCTGTGATGATTGACCCAAGTAACACTAATAAGTATTGCCTTATCGTTACTTCTGATGACAACGGTGATGAATACACTATTGACGTGGATGACATCAATTCAGATATGATTATTGAGGAAAGAATACTTAGACTTGTTTTTAATAAATATAATGACATTGAAGGGTAAAAAATCAAATAAATAAAGAAAGGAAATTAAACTATGAAGAAAAAAGTAATTAAACCATTTAACTTGAAAGTATATAATAATAGTGCTAAAGCCCGAGCAAGGACTCAAACAAGGGACGGTCATAAAGTTAAAATTGTATACACTGATGTCAAAAAGCCAAATTTTCCTATCATTGGGTTGATTAAGTCAGAGGATGGCAGTGAAGTCGTTCAATCTTATACTACAGAAGGTAGAATTTATTATAAAGGTCCTATTAGTGATTATGACTTAGTAATAGTTGAAGAAGTAGAAGTAATAGAAGACTTTTGGAGTGATAAAGAAAAAGTAGATATTGAAGGGTATGGCATCTCTATAGATTCTATAACAAACTATTCTTTCGTAAAAAGAACTGTTGATGATTATTGCTTATTTAAAACAGAGAAACAAGCTAAATCAGCAAGAGCAATGGCAAAGATTACCCAAATAATGGCTAATGACATTGAGAACTTTGGCGGTGCTATCACTGATGAAGAGTGGGATGATGATAATTGGAAGTATGTGATATTTAGGTCGTGCAATCATAATAATAGAATAGGAGTAACAGCTGTATATTGTGATTACCATTTTCTTGCTTTTCATACAGCAGCCCAAAGAGACTTATTCTTAGAAAAATATCGTGATTTGGTTAGTGACTATTTTATGCTTGATTAATATTATAAAAGGTAGGGAAATATCCCTACCTTATTTCTTACATATTATTTTTCCTAAGACAAATATATTAAAAACAAACCAAACAGCCAAACTTATTAACATTTTTTAGAATAATAGGGTTAAATGTTAAAGTCGTGTTAAAGCCATCAAATCATTTCATTTTTTAATTTGATTTTTATATATTTGCTAATGTAATCAGAAAGGAAACAATAATTAAACAAATAAAGAAAGGAAATTAAGTATGAAAATTTACGCATTAACTGAAGAATATTGCTTTGATGGCGAAGTCTCCTTTGAAGTTATAGAAACACATAAGACAAGAGAGCAAGCCATTAAAGCTATGAAGGCTCTACACGAAAGCAATATGAATTTGCCACATTGGTCAGCATTTGATAAAGATGATGATGTTTATATAGAGGAAACTGATGATTCAATTTACGTGCTTAATGAAGCTGATTCAGAGTATTACTATTTATTAAAAGTTGAACGAACATTTTTACACGATTAAAATGAAAATAATTACAGAAAACTATGTTAGTTTAGAAACTGCTAAACTTCTTAAAGATAAAGGCTTTAGCCAAGCTTGTACTACTTATTATCTTGATAGAGAGATTTTTCGTCATCATTATTGTGAAGTAATACCTAAAGATAAGCAAATATATGCTGCTCCATCTCAAGCTATGGCTATGGAATGGTTAAGAGAAAAAGGTATAATTATTATACCTAAACCGAAACGTTTTAATAAAAAAAGGAAATGTTACGTATGGGATTGCAGCATTTGGGTTAAAAATAGGCATATAAAATTGCAAAGCGACTTCCGTTCTTATGAAGAAGCTTGTGAAACAGCGATAAAGAGCATTCTATCGGTATTTGTAATTAAATAATATATAGGTACTTAAATAAGTACTTATACATTTATATAAAAATATATATGAATAAAAAAGATTTTATTTCAGAGTTCAAAAAGAACTATCAGCATATTTGTGTTATGGATAATATTATTGAATATTTTTTCCTTAACTTATATAATAAAGACAAAAGTCTTGAAATTAATTTAGACAGATGTTCTGATTATATCCTTAGCCACGATTTGGCTGATGAAGTGGAAATATAATGTTAAAAAGTTTTAAAATATTTCGTAGTTTGGAATGAATTTTATATATTAGCATTATAACAAATAAGGAAAGGGAATTAAATATGATAATTTACACATTAACTGAAGAATTTTTCGGTGGTAAAGTAACTTTGGATTCATATAAGTCAGAAGAAAAAGCCATTAAAGCTATGAAGCTTATACACGAAAGCAATATGAATTCGTTACCTTGGTCATCATTCGATAATGATGGTATTTATATAGAGGAAACTGATGATTCAATTTACGTGCTTAATGAAGCTGATTCAGAGTCTTATTATTTATTAAAAGTTGAACGAAGAATTTTACACGATTAGAATAGCAAATATAACAAAAAAAGAAAGGGAATTAAATATGAACAGTACAAAGTATGCAATTTTAACTGATAATATTGAAAAAGCTGAAATTCAGTTAATAACGAGTCTTAAAACCGACCTAAAGGAAAAGGGTGAACTCCAAATTAGTTATGACGGTGAACCCGTTGATTTTGCTTATCTCGATGATGATGAGGAAAAAAATGTAGTTACCATTGATAAAATCAAACAAGACGGTGTTTCTCCGACTATGGTACATACTATTAAAATCAACGGTGAAGAAACTGATGAATGGATTTGCCTTATAGAACTTGGTTTTGATGTTATTAAACTTTTAGTAACGTGTATTAATTGGAAATAGTCTATGGAAACATTTCACGAAAGATTAGTAAAACACCTTAGTCACCTATTTTTAGGGTCTACGGTGTATATTAAAGAAAACGTTACAAATAAAATGCAAACTGATGGCATTAGATTTGCCGATATGGAAGTTGCAGAGGATAGCGACCTTAGTACGCTTGTAACGTTCGATATTGGGGAGCTTCAAACCACTGTTGTTCTTACGTGGGAAGTTCAAGACAATGGTAAATTTAAGTTAGTGAATATTGATTAAAATGGGGATAATTAAAAAGGCATTGCTTGTGATAAGCAGTGCTTTTTTTATTGCATATTATTTTTCCTAAGACAAATATAATAAATTAATTCCAAACTATGAAATCTGTTAGCATTTTTTAGAATAATTGTGGGTAACTGTTAAAGTAATGTTAAAGTGATTATATTATTTCATTTTTTAATTTGATTTTTATATATTTGTCAACGTAATCAAAAAGGAGATAAAAAATATGGCATTAATTAAAAAGAACATTACTGATGTAATTAAGAGTGATTTTGTAAATCATAACCGCAAGGTACAAATTGTACTTGCAAGTCCTAACACTGACGAAACTACAATCATCTTGAATGATGCTTATGTTCGTAATAATTACGAATGGGAGCAGTTTGAAAGGATGTTTGAAGGGTTTAAGAACCGTAGCAATCTTCCTATGGAGTATTTCAAACTATGCGCAAGAGCAGTTGACTATATGGAAGATGGTACTGCATATAACCCTCTTGGAATAAACGTTAGCCTTTTGGAATACAAAGGTTAACGAATGTTAAAGATTAACTTAGCATTTTGTTATTTGCAATATTATTTATATATTTGCACTGTTAGAAATAATGAAAAGAATATTAATTAAATATTACGCATATGACTTTTGAAATTGAATATTGGCGAGGTTCATTATATGGTAGTGAAAGACATAGCACAACGCAATGGTCTTATAACACCAAAGAGGAGTTTTTTGTTAAAATGTTACTTGAAAACTTTCACTTTGATAAAACGTCTTCCAATCCCGATTTTTATAAATTTAAAGATGAAAATTACGATGGGATGCAAAAAGAATACGATGAATGGTATTCAAGCCTCAGCGAAGAAAAGAAAGCTGAATATTACACCAAAGCTTAACATCATTTAACAAAAGATTATTTGATTTTAAAATTAATTATTATATATTTGCAATGTAATTAAGAAACAAAAACAAGGGAAGTTACAGCAATCTTATTTAAATATACAATTGATTAAGATTCTAATAAGAGTAGTAACATCACCATTTAACCTACATCTTGGTGATGAAACAAGACGAAACGGCAAAAGTCTTAAAAAATAGCTACTTCCCTAAATTAAGATATTTTTGGTTAGTTCCATAGTACTGATATTTAGCAGTATAACAAAATGGGGAATGTGGTGAACATTCTGACTTTACTTAAAGTCTGCATAGGTGCAAACCCTATCTAACCAACAATTTGGTTGTTTCCTTAGTCACTATTTTGAAGTGATAACAAAAAGGGGAATGTGGTGAACATTCTGATACTTAGGTATCTGCGGTGGTTTGAACCCATCACAACCAACAATTTGGTAATTTCCATAGCTTGCATTATTGGGCAAAGAAAATGGGGAATGTGGTGAACATTCTGATACTTAGGTATCTGCGGTGGTTCGAACCCACCATTACCAACCCATATTTAATACCTCCTTTCGATGTGGGGAATGTGTTATATCGTCTTACTTGCGACACGCATTTTATTTGGGCTTTATAGCCATTCCCCTTTATCATAAAGAAGGTTGAATAAAGAATTTTGGTGGTTTCCATAGTACTGATATTTAGCAGTATAACAAAATGGGGAATGTGGTGAACATTCTGATACTTAGGTATCTGCATTGGTGCAAATCCAATACCATCAACTACATATTTCCTTTCTATGTGAAGGTGGCTATAGTGCATTAAGTGATAAACACTTTGATAAGCATAAACGTATAATTAAAAAATTTAGATAATTCAAACAAATACGTTTACCGCCTTCACACTTTGCAAAGAAAACTTTGTTCCACACCTCGGAACACAATAAATAACTTAACTAATTAAAAGACATTGCTTGTGATAAGTAGTGTCTTTTTTTTATTATATACTATTTTTCCTAAGACAAATATATTAAATTCTTTCTAAACTATGAAATCTGTTAACATTTTTTATATTTTTTCATTGAAGTGTTAAAGTCGTGTTAAAAGCATTAAATCATTTCATTTTTTAATTTGAAAAGACTATATTTGCCTACGTAATCAAAAAGGAAATAAAAATATGGCAAATTGTATTGATTGTAATAAAGAAATTAATGATGTTAGGTATATTAGATACGGTGGCTTATGTATGTGTTGCTATGAGAAGTATGAGCTTGAACGTAAACGTATGACGTTGAAATGGATATATCTAACCTACAAAGAAAAACGTGCTGTACAATTATTCTTAAAGAAATTTGATGCAGCAAAAATTAATGATAAGGTAAAACAAAAAAAAGAAACACCTTATAACGTTATAGCAGAATTATTCAGTTTATATTATTGCATACCAAAAAGTAAGAGTAAAATTATTACTATGTATACTTGCAAAAGATTAAACTTTAAATATTAACACTTTTTTAACACAAAAAAGTGTTATAATTAAAAAGAAAAGGTTATATTAGACAACGTTAAAACAATTAAGTAATTAGTTAGGTTATGAATACATTTAATATGACAATTGAAGAAAAGAAGAATTTCTATGGTAATTTGATTTACACTACCCACGCAAAGGTAGCAAAAGCAATAGGAATTAAGGAACTTGTTCCGATTAATGCTACATCAAAGCAAAAGCATACACTCAACAACAAAGGTGTATTGGAATTTCTTCTTTATCTTACACCTTATAAGTTGGACAACCATACTATGTGCCCAAACGCTGAACATTGCAAAATTAATTGCTTAGCGGGAAGTGGTATTAATGTTCTTTACAAATATAATACTGAAAGTCCTATAGATAGAGTAAGACGTATCAGAACTGAATTGTTCTTATATAATCGTGATGTGTTTATGCAAATGTACTTAGAAGAACTTGATAAGGCTTTTGAAAAAGCAAATAAATTAGGATTGCGATTTTTAGCTCGTCTAAACGGAACTTCTGATTTATCTCCATTAATGTTCAAATATCAAGGTAAAAATATACTTGAATTGCGCCCAAACGTTACTTTTAACGAATATACAAAGGTACGTGCATATTTAGACTTGCAGAAAAAATACCATAACATAGATTATACTTTGTCTTATAATGGTTATAATGATAATGACGCAAAGTATGCACTTGAAAATGGTACACGTGTTGCAGTCGTTTTTGATTTGAAGAAAAATGATACACTACCTAAAAAGTTTAATGGTTATGAAATAGTGAATGGCGATATTAGCGATGTTCGTGCGGACGACCCAAAGAACGTTATAGTGTTATTGCACTATAAACCCTCAAAAAAGACTATAGTAAACGGACATTATGCGAAACAAATTAATAACCCTTTCATAATTCAAAAAGATGATGAAAGAGTAGAATGGTAAAAAATAAAAAAGGTAGGGGAAAATAACCCTACCTTTTCTTATATATATTATTTTTCTTAAGACAAATATATTAAATTAATTCCAAACTACAAAATTTATTAACATTATTTCCAATAAAACCTTGAAGTGTTAAAGTAGTGTTAAAAACCCATTATTATTTCATTTTTTAAAAGCAAAGTGTTATATTTGCTATCGTAAGTTAAACAAATAAAGAAAGGAAAATAAATTATGAAAAAAGAAGTAATTAAGTCTTTTAATTTAGAAGCGTATAAAAAAGGTGCTAAAATTCAAACAAGAGATGGGCACGAAGTTAGAATTATTTGCACTGATGCAGAAAACCCAAGATTCCCTATTGTTGGATTAGCTAAGTTATATAATGAAGAAGAAGTTGTTGTGCATTATACTTTGGAAGGCAAAGCATTGCTTGTTGATACCATTCATCAAAATGACTTAGTTATAGTAGAGGAAGTTGAACAAGAGTTTTGGAGTGATAAGGAAAACAAAAATGCTGATGGGTACTTTATCGGTTTTGAATCAGATATTATACATAGTTATGCAAAATATACTAAGGAAAAATACAAATACTTTGCATCTAAAAAGCAAGCCAAATCAGCACTTGCAATGGCAAGAATTAGTCAGATAATGGCTAATGACATAGAAAACTTTGGCGGTGTTGTTACTGATGAAGAATGGAAAAATAGTGATTGGAAGTATGTAATATTTAGGTCAGACAATATAATATGCACAACAGCTATAAACTATGATTATTACTTTCTTGCTTTCCATACCGAAGAACAAAGAGACTTATTTTTAGAAAAATATCGTGATTTAGTTAAAGAATATTTTATGATTGATTGATAATTTAAACTACCCACAAGTATTTAACTTGTGGGGGTTCATTACGAAAATTTATTATGAAAAAATATAGAAGCGTTAAAAGTGCGTATCGTGATGGTTTTAGAATTGATAATTTAAAAGATTATGGTGGCTATTGTATTATTAGCCTTAGTAACCCTAATAATGATGGGAAACTAATGCTTGAAGAAACAAAAAATAAACTTATAAAGTTTTTTGGAATAGAAAAATTATCATTATTGTTACACGAAAAAGGTTGTTAATATGAAACGAAGTACATTAATAAAGAGAATCAACAAACAAGTAAAGTTGAAAAATGCAAAAAGTATAGTTGCAATTAAAACATTATTTGATATAGCTAATCAAGAATATGGTAGCTACTTTAACGGTGAAGACATTATTAGACCGTGTGGTTATTATGGTAGATTTGCAAGACACAAATCAAAGTACAATTATATGTACGCTATATGTGATTTGCTTGACCTTTGTAAGGTTAAATATGTAAAAGGTAATGATGCACCACGTGGTGGGTATGAAGGTAATTATATTAAAGTAATTAGCAAAATAGAAAAAGGATAAGGCAATAAGCCTTATCCTTTTCTTATATATACTATTTTTCCTAAGACAAATATATTAAAAACAAACCAAATATCCAAACTTATTAACATTTTTTATATTTTTTCTTTTAAGTGTTAAAGTCGTGTTAAAAGCATTGAATCATTTCATTTTTTACTTTGGTTTTTATATATTTGCTTACGTAACAAATAAAGGAGAATTGATATGGTAAATAAATTTATTTTTAAGCGTAATGGTGATGTAATGTTTAATGGCTCAATAGTTGGTACTTTTGAAGTCAAACATCCTAATAAAGATAATAATGATAATGATTTAGTTCCTATATTATGGGTGTTCTACGGCAAAGAAAGAGTAAAATTATTTGGCTATAGGCGCAAACATTTGGAAATGTTTATTCGTATTCATTTGAAAAAATATCATCATATAACTGAACCATACGAGGAATGTATTAAAGGTATTGTCAATGTAGATGAAAATGCACACGAAATAAGCATTGAAACTAATAACGTTTCAGTTTCTTCTACCACACTACAAAAATTACAATTATTGTATAAATATGAAATTGAGGCTGTTATTGTGTCAGAGACACAAAAAATAAAAACCCCACATATTGTGTATAAGATACATAAATATTAAATGTTAAAGTAGTGTTAAAACAAGGAAAACATTTCATTTTTTAGTTTGGTTTTTATATATTACCAACATCAATAAAAAACAATAATAATTTAAACATAGGAGGTATAAATAATGAAAACATTTGGAACAGAAAACGCAGTAGTAGTAGCAGAAATCGCTTACATCATTGCCAAAGTAATGAACGCAGACAATAAAAAGAAAGATAGTGTTTGTCACTATTCTTCTCTCTATCGAGCTACAATTAGTGAATTTGAAAACCACGGAATTGAAATTGATGCGCTTGGAAAACACGGCTATCGTTTCCACGTACCACATCATCGTTCAAATGCTTACAAGTATCTGAAAGAAGCCTATGGTGATAAGGGTTTTGAAAATGCAGTCGTTTCAGAAGAAACAGATTACATTATAGAAAAAATTCGCTCTTTGAAGAATAATTTGGAAAAGAAAGATACTATTTGCCACTACTCACACCTTTTAAAGGGTACATTGGAAAAATTGGAAACTATGGGTATTGTTTGTGATAATAATACTTCACCTTATGGCTCATCGTATAAATTCCACTACCCTACTAAAAAGTCTAAGGCTTGGTATCGTCTTAATATGTATGGCAAAGTAAATAAGAATAAGTAATGAAAAAATTAATAATTCTATCAATGATTATTGTGTCTTTAGGGTGTAAAGCAACCACCCTAAACGGCACTTACACAAATGGTAAAGTTGCTTATACGTTTACCAATGATACCTTATGTATTGATGAAATTGGTGTAGAAGGCAATTGCTTTGCGTATAAGACGTTAGGAAAGCATATCCAAACAATAGACGCATTAGACCAATCGGACTCGTCTATCGAAATATATAGGGTATATAAGAAAAAGATTAAGTTACTTATAGGTAATAAGATTTATACTTTTAGAAAAAAATAATATGAAAATAATCAATTCAAATACTCTTGAAAATATAATAGAAAATCTTAATGGGAATCGTGGTCTTGCGGAAATGTTTATTGAACAAGCAAGTAGTTACGTTGATGAAGCAGTAAAAAGTGGAGAACTTCAAGACTATAAAGAGGACGAAGTTTATGACTTCTTTTGGGACGTTATAGCAGATGCAGACAAAAAAGATGATACAATTTATAATTTGGTTGATATACTCAAAGGTATAAACAGACAATGGGGTCGCAGAAGTGACTCATATGGGTTTTTAGCTGAACTATTTGAGGAATATTACAAGAGTGAGTACTTAAACAATATAATATGATAGTAGATAATGAAACTTTGTATCAACTGTCATATTATTACCAAAAATAAGTAGTGATTTATTTTGAATTTATGGATTAATTATATATATTTGTAGAGGAAGATGAAAATGGTAATAGTTGCGTCACCTATCATTTAGGCTAATAGCCTATCTATTAGGTTAAATGAAAGTTTTAATTGGCGAATTAAAATTAATGGTGGCGCATTTTAGGCTTGAAGTGATGACTCAAGCCTATCAAAGGGGAACAACCTTTTTAAGTTAATGACGTACCAAATAAGGTACGTCATTTTTTTTATATATTATTTTTCCTAAGACAAATATAATAAATTATTTCCTAACTACCAAACAAAAAAGCGAGAAAAAAAAATAAAAAAAAGTCTTCAAAAAATTTGCATATTCAAAAGCAAAGTATTATATTTGCTATCGTAAGTTAAACAAATAAAGAAAGAAAGGAAATAAATTATGAAGAATTATGAAATTGCAATCGAGTCATTTACTAAGAAAATTTTAAATGATATTGCCACTTTGATGAAAAATCACAATGTTGAACGTGTAGATTTATCAGAATATATTGGTTGTCTTGAAAATGGCTGTTTTGTACTGCGTCATAAATTTGGAGGACAGCATATTGATGATATTGACCTATATAGAGCACAGCATTTATACGAAGACGTCTATAGGGAAATGTTCAAAGACTACTATGAAGTCATCAAGCAAGACAATATTGTGTCAGAAGGTAATACCTCATTAACTGATAGTACTGAAAAGACGTTTTACGTAAAATATGGTATGAGAGTGTATATAATGATTAATGATGCACGTTATTGCGGTGGTCAAGGTATAATTAAAGTGGCTTGTTATTCACCTTTAGCCTTATCTAACTTTGGTTGGGTTGATGGTAGGCTTAAAAGTTTGGAAGTTGGCGAAATGATTGAAAGTAATGATATGGAAGGTGCAAGCATTATGAGGTTAATGTAAAAGTACTTATTTAAGTATATATAGCAAAGTGTTAAATAAGTGTTAAAAACTTAAATAACACTTTGTATTTGGAAAGAAATTAATATATTAGTTAACGTTAAACAAATAAACAAAGAAAGGAAAAAAATTATGGAACAGAAATTTGATGCAAATTTGATGGAAGCAGCTTCTAACATTGGTGCGCTTACTTTCACTAACGCATTAAGAAAAATGACTACCGAAGAACTTAGAAGGATTTATAATGAACTTCTTCAGCACGATAGTGTTTGCCTTAAATTAGGTTTAAATGAAGATGGTTCTACTGAATGGTCTGACTTCTATTGTGATAGTGATAAATTTGGTAGTATTTCTGATGACTGCCTTTATTCCGTTTTAGAAGGTTGTAAATGGATAGCCTTTGAAAATGATACGTATTATACCTTTAAAAATGATGATGAGCTCAAAAATTTTATAATTAATGCGAAATTGGGTTACTTAGTTGCAGAATATAGAAATTGTTTTAGACACGATGATGATATGAATAAATTTCTACTTAGTGTTATTTTTAGAAAATAGTTAAAAATGGGAGTAAAAAAACTCCCATTTTTTTTGTTTATATAAAAAGAAATGATTATATTTCTCAACGTTAAACAATTAAAGAAAGGAAATAAAATATGGTAGCAACAAATCAGTGGGTAATTGAAAATTTCAACAAGTACAATGAACTTGTATTTAATAACGAATTACCTAATATTAATGAAGAGTTTGAAGTAAAAGGTAGACGCTTTGTTTTTGGTGTTGGTTTATGTAAGTCTAAAACCTATTGCGGTATCTTTAAAATAAGACCGCTGAAGCACTATTGCACTATTGATATTTCAACGTATTACGACAGAACAGAAGAAGGGCTTAGAGACACCTTAGTACACGAAATGTGCCACTATTATATTTTCTTCAAAGGTATACGTGACACATCAACCCACGGCAATTTTTTTAAATGTCTTATTTCAAAGTATAATCGTTTACACGGCTTGAATATGGGTGTTAGAAGCACTGATAAACTAAAAACTATTGCTATACCTAAAAACGAAAGTTATTACCTTATGTTTATGGTTACTAAAAAGGGTGACTACTTTATATGTAATGCACACAAAAAATATGCTAAGTTGATTAATAGAAAACTTACAATACATAACATATTAACCGAAGCGCATTGGTATCGTAGCACTAACCAAATGTTTCAAACGTGGGCAAAGGTACGAACATTAAGGGGTATCAAAGTAACCAAACAACGTTTTGAAGAACTTGAAGCAATGGTAAAAAATGAAGGAAAAGAAATAACAGAACTATTATAAAGAAGGGTAGAATAATACCCTTCTTTTTTATTGAATATAACTTTTCCTAAGACAAATATAACATATTAAATTCTAACTATGAAATAAATTTAAACTTTTTAACAATTAATGTTTTGGTTTAACATCGTTTTCTTATATATTTGCAATACATTAAAAATAAAATAGAAAATGGAAAGAATTAAACGTGAAGATTTAGAAAAAATGTATAATAAGATGGTTGATGAAAAAGATTTAACCATCTTAGGATTTAAGAAAAAGCTACACTTTGAAATTTATGATGGCTTAGCTTATTGTCCTAACTATGAAGGTTCAGAATATTTGATGAAATATCCTCGTCTTGAATTTATTGAAAATTCGGTTGAAATGCAAGACGAAATTAGAAAATATCTTAAACTTGATGAAAAGGTTAAGATTTCTGTTCTTCATATTTTGCAGACATTTAACGCACTTGCTAAAGATGGCGATAGAATTTGCTATTCAAGCAAAACAAAAGGCTATAAGCCACAAAATATGTGGTTAGTTCAGAATTTATCAAGCAAGTAATTTAAACCCTTAAAAACGAAAAAAAAAATGGCAAGAAATTATACTATAACTTTTTCATACAAAGCAAATATCACTATTGACGTTACGGGCGATTTTCACGATGAAGGTGAAGCACTTGATGCGGCTCGCACCATAGCCGAAGATGCAGATATTAATGAATTTTCACTTGGTGCTGAATTGGAAAGTAGGATAGTATCAACACGTTAATGCAATACTTTCTATTTATTTGTTATTTTTAAATTGTTATTACGATGATGGGAATGGTAGAAATGCTATTCCCATTTTTTATTGTATACTATTTTTCCTAAGACAAATATAATATATTCTTTTCAAATAACCTAATTTATTAAACATATTTAACAAAAAATATTTTTAGTTAAATAATATTAAAAATGAGAATAATTTTTTCTAAAAAAAATTGCCGAAAAGTTTTGTTTTTTGAAAATAAAATAATATATTAGGTGAAGTAACAAATAAAGAAAGGAAACAATTTATGAGTGAAACAAAAGTTTTGACAAAGGTATCAACTGAAAAACCTTCATTATCTATTGTTAGACGCACTATTGCAGTTAAACAAGGTGATAATGCTGTCTATATGACAAAGAACGATGTGAATGCAATGAGAATGCTTCAAGAGGGTAAATTTGATGGCAATGTATATACATCAAACGTATTACCACGGACACGTTACACACTACTTAAAGATGGTGTAATACTTGCAACTTGCAAAGATGAGGGGCACGATGACGTTGTTACTATCAGCCCAAAGGTTGCAAAATGGATAACCAATTTTAGAGATAAATATCGTCCACGATTGGCATTTGATAAAGATTTTAGAAGTAGATATTAATTATCTACTTTTAAAGTTTTTTTATATTTTGTATTTTGAATTGAAAAAGCATTTTAATATATTCAATTTTATAGTTAAGGTTATTTATACATAACGTTGGTGAACGTTAAAATTGTGTTATGTGAATGAGGTGCAATTGTATGCTTTTTATAGTATATAGTTCGCCTCATCACGTCTTAACTAAAAATGTGAATGTGAGTTAAAATAGTTAAATTAAAAATAACAGGTATAATACGAATTGAAAAAACTTAAACGAATCTTAACACGTATAAAAGATACGTTTGATTTTAATTATTACGCAATAAAATACGTATGCTCAGCAAATACGATGTTGGAAGCAACAAACGATTGGTTTGAAGTTAGTGGAGGAATTAAATGCGGGTACATATTTATATACACAACTGATATATACATATGCGAATCACCGCATCCAATGACAATTGAAAAAGCTAAAGAGCATAAGGAATATATAGTAAATAAATATAAAGTTAATCCTGACGATTTATCTATAATACAAGTATAGGTACTTAATTAAGTACATATATGGCAAATAGCATATAAATTATAAAGAAATAATTAGTAATTCATAATAATATTGATATGAATGATGCATGAACGATGGTCATGCAGTTCCTTCAAAAGCAGAATTACCAATTAACATTGGGTATACCAATGTAGGTACTTAATTAAGTACTTATAGCAATATTAAATAGCCTAAAAGTGATAAATTTATGAAAGCAAGCGAATTGATGTTATCAGATTATCTATCTTATGAAGGAAAGAGAATCAAAGTAGCAAGCATAACAAAAAAGAAAGTTGGCTACCATATCAAAGATAATGAAAATCGTATGTACTATGCAAGACTGTGCGATTGCAAACCTATATTGATTACAACAGAGATTCTTGAAAAGAATGGTTGGGAATCAATGAAGAATGGAAGCGGAGATTTTATCTTAACAAATCCAATGGTAGGTAATGATGCTACTATTACCAAAACAATAAATGGATATGCGATGATACATGGTGTGTTTAATGGCTTGGTTATTCGTTATGTTCACGAACTCCAACACGTTTTAAGACTTTGTAAGATTAAAAAAGAAATAATTTTGTACACTATATTATTAAAGGAAGTAAGCAAATAAACAAAATGGGTAGAATGATTTTATTTTTTCATTCTACCCATTTTTTATATTATAGTTTTTAAAATTATGTTAAAAAATGCTATAAGGTACTTAATTAAGTACCTATACAGCTATTGAACTACATATTAGTTATAGCCATTTTCTTTGTAACGAATATCCCTTGCAAGTTCAACACCTGCATCACCACCACTAATGACAGCTTGTTCTATTTCCTTTCTCCACAACAATTGTTGCTCTTTTGTCAGTTGATTAAACAACTGACTTTCTATGTTGAAAGAATAAGTTTCAGCATGGGCCTTTATACCATCTTTAATACTTGGATATTGAATGCACTGTTCATAAGGGTCTTTCACTTCGAGTGTGTCGAGGAAAGAGCGTAAGTACATCAATACACTTATTCTTGCATTACTTCGTTGCACTTCACTTACGTTTTTGCTGTGCTCGAAAGACTTAATGCTTTCTGTTTCATCTGCAATAATCTTTTCTATCTCCGCTACTAAAGCGCCTTTGTCTATTAAATATGTCATAATTATTTATCTTTTACATTGCTGATTTCTATTTGTTTCAGTTTTATTGTTACAAAATTTTGGAGTCTAGTTGTAAGTGGTATCTATCTTACTTTCCACATCAGATTTTACGTGTTTCTAATCACGGGATGCTTACCAAACTATTTACGTACTCCAAAATTATTTTATTCTTACCATTCAGAAACAATGTCTTTATCGGTATAATATGATGAATCACATAAAATATCATCAAAATCAACAACAAGTCCATCATCTCTAACATACCAAAATTTTTCATCCCCTTCAACTATAAGAGCATGTGAATTGTCAGTAAATTTATGACAATATAGAGCCTTTCTGCCATCTCTTGTCTTATAAGGTTTACCAAAGTAAACTTCCTTAAATAAATTATTATTCACTGCAATGGATGTTTCGTCCTCTTTACTCCACTCTTGCTTTGATTGCGGAACAAGTCTGTCTTTTAGTGATTTTAGCCAATCAATTTCTTTTTGATAAGGATTTCTTTTCTCCATAGTAGCCCCATCCCAACAAACTTGGGCATTAAGAACTGAAAGGATATTTTTTATTCTTTCTTTATCATATTCACTCCAAGCATTATGCTTTTTATTCATTGGTGGATATTCATAATCATCTTGATTTTTAATAGCAATCAATTCGTTGTTACAATGATAATATTCATCATCAATAGAAACAACTACAGGCAAACCACTTGTAATGCCTTTAGAAGCTTCTTGCAATGTTCTCATTGTATCTCCAACCTTAAACTTTGGTTCAACATTATTAGTAGGCTTTACACAAAACTGATTATCAACCTTTTCTTCATTGATAGCTTCAAGTGCAGTCTTACCTTGCTCAAATGCTTTCTTTTCATCACAAGGGAAACTATAACAAGTAGAATATGTCATTTTGCAATGCTTACAAGGGTCTTGCTTAATAGTAACTGTCGGCAAACTATCAAATGCATCTATGATTTGGTTTGCTCTGTCGTTTGTAGAATCTGCATTAAGTACTCTATAGATTTCATCTATAAAGTCTTCTCTAACATCATCAACATTAACAAATGTCCCATTTAACTTTTGTTCACCTTGCTTTTCAAGCCAAGCAATACAATCATCTATTGGAATATCAGCAAAAGTTTTCTTCTTTTGATTATTTTTAATAGCAGTCATTCCGCCAATAATTGCTTTCCTTATCCTCTCATCCTCGCTCTCTTTGAGTTCAGGAAAGACTGCATAAAGATATGATTTTCCAATACTGCTTGAATTGGGATTATTGTACCATTCTTTTGCCGTGCTAAATATCTCGTCATATCTTTTTGCTTTTTCTTCTGGTGTCATAATTAATTATAATTGATTAATTTATGTTTATTTTTTATACATATCTCTTGATGCTTTTAAGGCTAAGCCCTTTCCAATAAGGCCAAGATAATCAAACATATTCTTGTTAAGCCAATCAAATAATGCCTGTAACTCAAGATATGATAGTGCTTTTATTGAAGAATCAATGATAGATATAAAATCAATATGAATTTCAACTCCTTTACCTAATATTTCCTGAACTTCATATAATTCTTGCTCTGTTATGCTTCTCATTGACCTGAGATATGGCTTACAATATTTTATTTCACATGTGGTATCTTCACCATTACCATAATCAATTTCAGCTCCATAATCATTCAGCCCTGTAAGAGTACCTATCCTATCATATACATTACATTTAACATTGTAACGTAATCTTTGGCTTAAATCCTTGAATAGTAAATCTTCTTCCTCTTTTGATAATTTTTTCATATTGTCCCTTCTTTAATAATTTGTTCTTTTTCCTCTTGAGTATAATCAAAATCATCAATTCTTTCAACAAGATTTTTCCATAGCTTGCCATCTACATCAAGTGTCGCAGCATTCCAACAATTACCAATCCCAAACCAACCACCTTGTTTGGTTCTTACATAAACACCTAATTCATCATTCTCCCCTTTATAGGAAATGATGAATTTATCACTATGTGTAGCATATATCCAATAGCAAGATTTTACTGCTTCACGATAAGCCTTAAACTTTTCAGGATATTTTTTCTTAAATTGTTGATGCCCAAGAACTTCATCAACTTGAATTATAAAATGGCGTGAAAATGTTATTTTTCCATCATCAAAACAATGATACTTCTCACCAACTTTTGGAATAGGCTTCAGATGTTTCTTATGGCTGTATAATACCGTTCTACTTGGCAATGGGTATTTATTTTTCTTTTTATGCATAATTAATAATTTGGGTCAAAACAACTTCTCATATCGTTTTCAAAATCGGCAGAATAATCATCAAATTCATCGTAATCATCACTATATGTTCTTTCAATGATTCCCATTCTATCAAAATATGATAGCTTTGGCTTAATAGCTGAAATACAAGCATTGTGTTGTTCGTCCGTTAAAGAAAAATAAGAAACATTTTGCTCTGCCCACAATACATATTTTGGGTTTACTTTGATAATTGAATCAATATCTTGGCCCTTATACATTCCAAAAGTAAACTTTCCCATAATCACAACATTTTTAATTCATGTAAATTTAATATCGTTTTATAGCAGGCATCAACAAGAGAATCTCCGTAGATTGTTACTAATTTTGTTGGGTTTTTAATTGTATAACAACAAAACCATCCTTCAGGAGAATTGCCACCAAAGGTGATTTTATCTTTTAACACGTCAAGCAATGATGATAAGGACCAACAAGGAATATAATGATAAGTTTTACCATTATCTGTTCCATAATAAAAGTTCGAATCGAATTCAATATTAGGTGTATATGATAGTTTCCCAATCGTTTTCCCATCTGTTGTTTCCCAATAATGCATATCAGCTTTACGAATAATACCAATCCCTAACTTCATAAGTTGCTTGGATTGTTCCAACGATGTGAAGCCTTTATATTTATCATCCACACTTGCTTTCATATATATGTATTGTATTTTTGCTATTAAACCTTGATGCTTGAATCATATATATCTATATCTAATTTTGTGCAATCAATTGCTAACCCCATTGGTATTAACCCTCGATAGTCAAAATTATGAGCATTAAGCCAATCAATTAGTACTGATAAAAAACATACACTATCAGACTTTGGACAATCATAAAAGTCAATAGTATTTTTTACTATATCATTATATTCTTTTCTTTCTTCCTCAGTCATTGAAGACATTGGACGAAGATATGGCTTAATAACGACTTTATCATTTTCAAATTCATAAATATAATGAGTATTTAATGAATTACTATATCCATGAGTTTCATGACTTAATTCATCTGTATATTCAACAAATACTCGACAATTATATGGCAATCTTGCACAAGCATCTTTAAGTACTAATTGTTTTTCCTCTTGCGTCATAGCTTTTTAAGGCTTTTTTATTATTTTAACTTTCTTTTGCTTTTTATTACTTTGGCCAATACCATACTTTTACTTCTTTTATGTATTCAGAAGCTTGGCAAACTACACCCATATCTTCCAAGGTTTCTTCTTTACTAAATAAGTGGCTTATTCCATATACGCCTACAAAGCCATCGTCACATTGATAGATATCAATATCAGTACTATAAGGCATACAATTTCCTGCATTAGTACTTTGACGTGCCACTTGTTTAGCCTTCTTCCCTATTGCATCTTTTGCATCATTCAATGAGTATAAAGGCTCTTTATTTATCAAATCAATGATTTCTTGGACTTTCATAGTTATTTGCCTTTAATTGTTTAACAAGTTCTTTCAATTCTTTTTGTCTACGTTCTTTACAGAAACGACAATTACCCTTGTGAGCCATGGCAGCAAATGGTCCACCTGTTGTAGGTACTTCTTCATAAAGATATTCACAACTGTCAATGACTATAGTTTTGAAATCATTAGTGTCTGATTTATCATCACTACATCCAACCATCATCAAGGCTGCGACTGCAAATAATAATATCTTTTTCATATTATTTAATCAATTTTATTTTAAAGCGTCATAAAATAAAATACCAACAATGCTTTGAAGGAATAATACTAATCCAGTAAACATAAGTTTACAAGATAAATTAATATTTGGATTAACCCATATTGCAGAATAGAATAATATACCAATATTAATAATGCATATTATCCAAATAATTTGTAATTTATTCATTCCTCAATTTCTATTTTTGTTAAAGGATAAGATATGATAGTCAGCAATATCTGACCAATAGAGGTAAACCCTGTAAGCATAAAGCATTCAGACAACGTATTTTCTTTATTAGTCCATATAGCTGCATAAAAGAGCGCAGCCACGATAAACCATACAAGTATTACAATTAAAATTTTCTTCATAATAAATTTATACCTTACGTTTGCTGTTGGCTTCGTTTAATAATGACTGCAAACCTATTTCTGTAGTACTAATCAATAAAGTTCTCTCACCAGGCGTACATGTAATATACATACAGCCATATGTTTTCATTTTACTCTTTTCAAATTCACTAACAATAATATTGCAATCCTTGCAAAAAGCATTGAAGTTATTGTAACTATAAAATTTCTTAGGGCTATTTTCCATAGTACTCCATTCATAAAAATTAATAGTACAATAATCATTATTATTAGTATATACTGTAGATACACCATATTTATAGCCATGATACTTGCCATCAATATAATCCTGTCTATGGTCTTTCATCCATTGGTTAGGCCAACGATAGCCATAGATTCGCTCATTCTCGTCTTCCTCAGCAGCTTCCTTTTCCTTCTTTAATTTTTCTAACTCAGCCCTCTTAACTTCATCACGAAATATCATCCTTGAATCCAAATTAGAGAGTATAGTAATTAAATCCTTATTCATTATTATTGCTATTAATTTATTTATGACTATATTTAGCCTCATCCATTAAATCAGAACAAGTCCAATATAATGAACCCCAACTACTATCACTAATCAATGTATTTGAAAGTTCATCAGAAGGGTCAATTGTACAATGACTGCAAGTACGATAATCAATCGCATTCAATTGTGAAGCAGGGATATTAATACCATTCTCAGCACAATAATCCTTTAATTCCTTAATATTATTGAACTTTTCAGTATATTGATTATCATCAATACCATCAGGACTAACACAGTCTATCTTGTCATAAAAATATATGTCCTTGCAAGCTGTCTCCCTATCAAAATCAGTAATGTCGAATTCATCGCCATAACAATCGTCATCGTATGCATCATCGTCAAATTCATCATATGATTGCATCCATAAACGCCAATCTGATGCATATTCATCCATATCATATCTTGATGCCCACTCTTTTTCCAAAGCAGCTTCTTTCTCAGCTTCCTTAGTTAACTCAACACTTAATGCTTCATTAATTGTAGGATGCCTACCTATCTCTATACGTTTCATTTATAACCTACTTAGATAATAATATTGATATAAATAATATAGATAAACAAGCTAACATAATATAATAACTAATGTCATAAGGAATGCGCTCAATACGCCCATTCAATCGTCTTAATTTACGATTGCTTATATTACGCAAGTATAAGCAAAAACTTATACCGTAAGTAATACTCAATATCATTATTATGCTAAACTTAAATATCATATGGCAAATATATAAAAAAATAAGTAAATAAGCAAATTAATTATGTTAAATAGATTAAATGTAAATATTTTTTACTACAATTAATTTACTTAAAATGCTGATAATCAGCAAGTTACATTTTTGGTGTACAAGAGAAAAATTTTTTTGATGTAAATTTTTTTTACTAATAATTTATTTTTTTAAATTTTTTTCAGGAAAATTAATTTTTTTTCAGGAATTTTTAAAAAATTAGAGAAAAATTAAACAAAGAACTGTTTTTTTTGCTTAAATTAGACTTAAAATTAACCTATGCCATGAATAGTATATAATATCGTTAAAATTAACTATATAATACATTATATCTTTTTGCTTAATTTTAGCTATATTATGAATTATATCATACACTATATTAGCAATGCTTAATTTTAGCTATATTATGGATAATAAAAGAGCAACCATTGCTGATTGCTCTTGTTATCTCGTTCTCTTATTGCCAAAATTAAATGTTAGACTTGATAAATAATAGAATCAAGAACGTCCATTAAATCACTTGTGTATACACCAGTCGCTTCTGAAAATAAACTTTCCCCAAATTCTTCTACTAAATCTTCTTCATCTCCATATTCTCCGTTGCAAAAGTCAGCGTAAAACTCACCCCATGCCTCATTATCCTCATTAATGTTTTCTATTAAATAATCAATAATTCCGTGACCAATTTCGTGCCCAACTGTAATTCTTGCTTGCGCTAATACATTAAAATCCCAATCGTCTTTTTTGATTCTCATTTTTTTCATGCGTTTATATAAATAGGGGACATTTAATGCAATTAAAATTGTTCCTTGACTAATCAATCCTTTTGAACCTTCATAAGAAGCAACCCAATTTTTACCCTTAAATGAATAATTCTCGTCAAATACTACTTTAAGATTAAATGAATTTAGATATTCCTTTTGTAATTGGTCAACCAAACTATTGACATATTCCATAAATGTGTTATAAAATATTGAGTAATCATCATTTAGTACTTTACTAGTTACTTCTTTGATTATCTTGTGAAGGTCTTGTTCTGTTAATCTTATAAGTTTCTTATTCATTTTTTTTTATAATAAATATCATCAAGATTTGTTTTCTTGGAATAAAAAGGCTTACAATTATTTGTCAGCAAATTCTTTATAGAGAATATCAAATAATTCTTTTCGCCATTTATCATAAAATGAATAGTCATCACACATCAGATTGTATTTAAGCATACATTGGTCTCCTTTATCTATATCAATCAGGTTTAGAACAAGATTTTCAACGTTATCCTTATATACATCATAGAGCGATGATTTGGAATTTAGATGCTGCTTCATCTGTGCTACGAAAAGACTATTATTTAACAGACCTTCGTAAATAATTGAAGCTACTTCTTGCATACTTACTCCATATATTGAGAATATGTCTTTTTCCAATGTTTCTATTGTTTTAAGCCTTATCTCCTTCATTGTTATTTGTTTTTAAATGCTTAACTTCTTTATCCTTATTTGAACAATGGCAATATATATCAATTAATTTAAAAAACAAATTATTGAAAGTTAAGTATTGTTAATATAATATTTCTATTTTTTTCTTTCTATTTTTTTTTTTATCTCTTTTCCTTTTCTTTCTTTTATATATTTTCTTTATTTTTTTATATATTATATATATTATTTTTTTAATATTATATATTATTAATTTATATTATATTATTAATATTATCTACAGTTAAGAGATGGAGAGTGAAAATAGATATAAAAAAGTTTCCTTAAAATTTGTTAATTCCAAAGTTTTTTTATATATTTGCTTCAGTTAAAAGTTAATGGTTGTTTTGCATATTCATAATAATGAAGCCACTTTGGTTTAGAACGTGGGTGAATGACTTTAATGCTAATTAAAGTCTGAGATTTTTTACAGTCTTTTGTTTTGAATAGTTCTTTTTTCTCTTTTTCTTTATCCACTTCTTTTCCATTGTGGCTTTTATTTAATCTGCCTTCTTCATTATGATTAGGCTTGCCTTTAAAGGTAGTTCCTTAACCATACTGACGTACCATTTATGGCAGATTTATGGATAAAAACACATACACACTCATTGAAAATCTCCATAAAGTTTAAGTTTAGGAGTGGAGGACATATACATCTTATTTTCAGTCGCTGATAAATCAGCATAACAAATTACAAAAAATCCCATCGGCATAATAAATATGTCGGTGGGATTAATTTTGTTAATCAAGTTCAAAGTCTTCATCTATTGGTGAATTTGCATCTACTCTCAGTCCAAGTGTATCATCATATTCTGCATATGATAAGAATAAAGGTGTATCTTTTCTGAGGGCCAATTTGAATGCATCATCATCCTCCATATTTCCATAATCTTTGAACATATGTTTGAATGCATCAATTCGTTTATCGTCATTGGTGTTTCTTACAAAGCTTCTAAACTTCTTAAATCGTTCTTTACGTGCTATTGGCTCTTCTGTTTCAAACTTACCAATGAGCTTTCTGTCAAGTATAATTGCCTCACAAAGTTTTTCTTTGTTCTTATAATTTGCCACAACATAAATGCTTGAATTCATTCCACGATATGAAAGTCCATCCATGAGCTTTTCTTCATCTTCTGAAGATTTGACTTTTTTCTTCTTTGAAGAATATGGGCGCATATCCTTTAATTGGCCAGCACTCTTATTAAAAAAACGTCTGAACATTTCAACGGCAACTTCAGAATTGTCTTCATAAAATTTGTAATAAGCGTCATACAAATCATTTTTTGTGATGGTCTTGCCATCGAAGCCTTTTATTACTTTAATCCATTCCTCATTTAATGATGAATTAAATGTACGTGTTATAAAATTCTTTGTTGCCTTATCATCGGTAAGGACGCATAGAGTATAATTGATTTCTCCATTATATCCCTTTTCGGCAAATCGTCCTGTACGTCCGCATCCTCTCTGAATTGTATCTTCAGGTGATACAGCAAAGTCATAAGAAGATTTGGCAGAAGCATCAATACCAACGCCAAGAATATTGGTTGAAACTACAGTGTTTCTTTCAGCAACAACTGAATGCTTACCATGCCGTTTATATACGTTACTTTCAATATCAATACGTCTTTGTTTAGGGAAACGTGCATGCATAAGAATATTATCACTATTTTTATTTAAATGAGAATATATATCCTGTGCCTGACGTACAGTATTGGTAAAGATAAAGGTATCTTCCCAATCTGCCTTTAAATCAGTAACGTTTTCCATTTCTTGTACCTTTACATTTACTTTCATATCACCATTAAATGGCGCTGCCTTAAGGAATGTTATATTATCCTCCATACCGAAAGCTTTGTCAAAACGTAAAGGTGTCGCAGACAAAAGCAAAGACTTTGTGTTGGTAAACATAGTACGTGTATATAGCAATCCAATGAATGCTGAATATAAAGGGCAATCACTCATAAATTCATGGTATTCATCAAAGATAACGTTGCCACCAATTTCTTGGATAAGTTTATGTGATAGACTATTCTTAACCATTGGTGATAAGAAATTATCAATATTGGTTACAATAATGTCTGCATTTTCGTTACCCTCAATATATTCACTATGAAGAAGCAGAGCAATTGAAACTTTATTTGTCATCTGCATAGTTTCAAGCTCACTCTTCAATGACTGATATGTACCATTAGCAATTACATTACGTGGCACTACCCACAATGTCCTTTTTTTGTTAGCCAAAATCCAACGAAGTCCAACCAATGTCTTGCCAAAACCAGCACTTGCTGATACAATTGAATTATTTTGCTTCAAAATGTCAGTAAGTAAATCGTTCTGAGCTTTAAGACGCTCTTGATTATAAACAAACTCACCAGATTCATTCTTCAGTTCATTAACATTATCATCAGGTAATGATGGACTTGAAATCATTGAATCAAGTAAACTACCCATCAAATCCTCATCACAATCAATAAAACTCTTTGTTAATTTAGGATGTCCACTTACTACTCTATCTGCAAAGATAATGATTGAACGTAAAAGGATGTATTTTGCATTATCATCCAAATCGTCCAATAAGTCATCATTATTACCACTAAAATTGTTATATATGAACACGCTTTTAACAATTGTATTAGACTTTTCCTTATCTAACTTTGTACGTTTAATCTCTACATCAAATGCTTCTTTACAATATGCTGCCATTTCATCAAAGAATTCATTCATAACATTCAATGAATCTTTGCTCTTTCCAATAATTTGTTTTGCAGTAAGGTCAGCCATGTAATCAAGTACAACATGATGATGAAGTACTGCTGATTTTACCTCTTTACCAAAATTGGTATAATTATTAAGGTAAGCCCAACCAATCACATTATGTGTAATTAAATTATCCTTCTTTTCAAGACCATCATCATATGTCTTATTATCATTTTTCTTGTTAGTTATAAAATCTTGAAATGACTTAGAGCATTTACCAATATCATGCATTGCAGCACATGCAATGAGTTCATCACGTAAATCCTCAATAGTATAATATGCGTCACTAAATTCAGCTTTTGAATTTATAATCCTATCGAATAAAAATGCTGTGAAGTTAGTTACTGCTTTTGAGTGGTCAATAAGAGTTGTTCCACCATTTATTTCGCTTTTAGCTAATAAGTTTCCCATTATATTATGATTTATTTATGATTACGTTAAAAAATACTATTATAAACAATCGCTAATGCAAAAAGAACGCAGAAGCAATGGTTGTGATTACGTTAAAAAAATACTATTATAAACAATAAGGAAACTGAATACACAGTTAGCTACAGTGTTGTGATTACGTTAAAAAATACTATTATAAACAATAATTGCCAAATGCTTTGTATGAAGTGCAATGTTGTGATTACGTTAAAAAATACTATTATAAACATTTTTTCAATCTTATCTACTAAGTCAGTGGTGTTGTGATTGCATTAAAAAATACTATTATAAACAATAATGAAAGTGTAACAGCTTCTTATACTTTGTTGTGATTACGTTAAAAATACTATTATAAACAATTTAAAATTGGCAACAAAGAAGTAGAGTTAAGTTGTGATTACGTTAAAAAATACTATTATAAACAATTAAAAATGAGTTCTATTGCAACTAACATTAGTTGTGATTACGTTAAAAAATACTATTATAAACAATAATCCTCAGTGTCTTTTTTTTAATAACATAGTTGTGATTACGTTAAAAAATACTATTATAAACAATCTAACTTCACCACTCCATTAATAACATACTGTTGTGATTACGTTAAAAAATACTATTATAAACAATATGATTTTTGTAATTGATTGCAAATCAGTTAATTAGAAAGAAAATAATCATTTAATTTTTTGATATTTATGTTCCAAAATATCAGTATTAATCCTATTTTTCAATCCTACGATTGTTAATAATCCACCATCAAGAATGGTAGGATTGCAGCCACATTCAGCTATTTGCTGAAGTATTAATTCGTTATCAATTGGTACAATAATTCTTCCACTTAATTTACATTTATTGTATTCTACGCTATGTGAAATAAGAATAGGTGTTGATTGAAAATAGACGGTGTTACTACCTGATGGAACATCAAGTTCGAAAATGACCTTATAGAATGGACCACCGAGTGAACCACCTTTACCACTATAATATTTACGATTTTCTTCATCGAATGCTTTTACTTTTGGTTCGTTAAGATGTTTATGAAATTCAATGACGAATTCGTCAAATTTGAAATCTTTTATAACATTTTTTGACCCAACAACTTCATTGAAGAAGTTTATAATTTTATTTAGCCCTTCATGGTCATTGATGAATCGTCTGATAAAGTAAGACCAATTATAAAAGCCATTATATTTTTTACCATCAATTATGGTTTTAATATCACAATTTGAGTTCTCAGCATACTTTGCAACTTGGAACATTTCAGCCTTACGTTCAATATCAATATTGCAGCCATAATTGTATTTGATATATGCACCTTTTGCTAAATTGAAAATGTCTTCATTACGTGTGAATATTGTTTCCCTTTTTGTTGCCACTGGTGCAAGTCCACACATTACGTGAAGTGCGTTAGAAAGCTGATTAACGCCAATTGGGTTGTCTAAATCACAAGGTTGGTATTCTACAATACCTTTATTTTCAACAAATTGCTTATAGCCCTTTAGAGGTCTTTTATATTTATTTGGAGTTATAAGTGATGCATTATCAAAATTGAGAATTAGGTATTTCATTTTATAATATTCTATTAATTAAAAAGATTGGAGGTAAGGTGTGGTGGTCCATCCCACACCTATTATTCATCTGTTGTTGCTTTTTTTGCCCTGCCTTTTGCCCTTTTCTTGTTAGAAGAATCCTTTTCGCTTTCATCTTTCTTATCAGAAGCATTCTTCTTGATTTCCTCATATTTAGCTTCAAGGTCTTTAATTTCCTTAATATCCTCGTCAGTAGCCTTTGTGTAGAATTCATCTGGTGTAATGTCAAGTGAATCAATATCAGCTTCACTGCCAATAGTAATCCAACCATCTTCTTCATCAAATGTGTCTGTGATTGGGTTATCAACAAATTTAATCTGAAGACTTGCGGTTTTTGCAAAAGCATTATTGCGTCTGATGTCAATTGCCAAAAGATTTTTTAAGATGAATTTAACAAGTGCATCAACAATTTCCTTGTTAAGAAGTATTCCATTCTCTGACAATGCTTTTGTTAAATATTTAGCCGTTGAAGTAAACCAACCATATTGTTCTTTAGCATCCTTACCGAAGTGAGATTCAAGCACATCATGCGCAAGACCATTAGTTACCCAATCAGGATTTATAGCAAGACGGTCAAACTTAGCATCTGCTGAAATAAACATCAAAGAACGAAGGTCAATGATGCCCTTTGCAGAATAATTAATATCACCAACCTTTTCAGTATAGAAGAATGATGTTTCACTACGTTCACCTGTGGTAGAACCTACTTCAATATTAGACTTACTACCATTTGACTGAATAGCATCACTAATAGTTAATGGTGATTTACGTTTAATACTTGATGCATCTTTGTTTGTAAACATATATCCACGTGTCATACCAACAGGTGAAAGAAGATAGTTAGCGAAGACATAATCAAGCTGCATAATAGAAGGATTTACTACATCAACATTGTGTTCGTAAATTGCATGACGAAGGCAATCTGCCGAAATTTTCAACTTATAGCTCATCTTTGGCGCATCACCATCACCATCATTAGTTTCAAAGAAAACCTTCTTTCCGAGTTTAACATTTTTGTTAAGTCCTGTGGCAATTTTATACTTGCCAAGCGTATATACTTGTCTCTCTGAATCATCAAAGTTAACCACACCAAGCCCATTAAGGTTTAATTTGAATAGAATTTGCTTCATATCTATTTTTATTTTTAATATTTTTTGTTTTACTTATCGTTGACCAATATAATCAATTAAATTTATATTGAAAAATCTATTTTGTTAAAAAATGCTTTTTATTTTCTAATAATTGTTACTGCCCCAAAACCAAAGCCTGTTGATTTACCAAATCCAAGCTCATATATTTTTTTACGTGCTTCTTTATCACCTCTTACAACAAGCATAACTTGTGAACAAATATTCTTTTGGCTATGCAGCTCAACCATTTTGGTTTTAGCCTTATCTTTGTGGAAATATTCTATTGTAAGCGTGTTTGCTACTTTTTCATTTAAGCCACAATTAATTAGTTTTTTGATTGACCTTGTAGTAAGCTCTTCAATAAAACTATCGTCTTTGAATGTTAAACTTTTACCTTCCTTATTTGTAATAAGGATTGGGCTTATAGTTCTTATTATATCATATTCTTTATATGGGACAAATTCATTAATTTCAAAATTTTTGAATTTCATAGACTTTACTGCCCCATCTTTTGTATTGAAAATACCAATTGTTAATTTTGAAATGAAATCAATATCGTCAGTTGATACCATTACATATCCACCGTTAGGGAATGAGATAATACCATCATTGTTCATACTACCACCTTGCATTGTTGATACGCAATAGCGTGAAAACGTACCATGATATTCATTATTTTCTCCCAACCATTTATTAATGAGCCCATTAACTTCTTCATTAAGTGGCTTACTGAATGTTTCAGTTGTACCTTCAAAATTTAATTTTAATATCATATTATTCCTTTTTGTTATGACTACAATATAATATAAAAAAACATAACCACAAAGTACAATATAATTAATTTTTGTTAAAAATCATTTAATTACTTTTCTACAATTTCATAAAAATCAGGTTCATATACACCTTCTTGCTTATCTTCATTCTCAAATCCTTCAAGTGCTGTTAGTGCTTCTTGATATGTGCCGAATTCATCTATAAATGTACCCGTTTCTCTGTCTTGGATAGTAAACTTTTTTTCCATAGCCATTTTATTTTATTTTATTCTTTATAAAAGTTTCCCAAATTTTCGGAAATATAATCCAACTAACATATAGGCAACACGCATACATAGTGCCTATTAATATCCATAAAATTGAATTACTTAGTATCATTATTATAGCAGGGATAATAATGATAAGGCAAAAAATATAATTAATAATTTCTTTCATTTAAATTTCAAATAATTCTTGCTTTGTTAATCTATGATAAGAATTACATATTTGTCGCCCATCTGCCACAATATTATTATCCTTATCAAGTACATACCAATGAAAATTTGAAGCGTTATATGTTTTGCAAATCTTATATAAGTTACTGCATAATTTATTTAAGTTATTATATAAAAAAGGCTTGATGTTTCTTGTATTATTATTAATACAGTAGTAGCCACAGTATTTATAATTCTTTGTTTCCATATTTACATTGTTTTTTTTTTGTATGGCAGCAATATATATAAAAAAAACTGTACCACAAAGAGTGATACAGTTAATTAAAGTTAAATCTATCTTTCTTCACTTGTGCTTGAGTCTTTAATATTAATTTTAGGTATCATAAAGAACTTAACATCACAAGTTGGTTCAATGTTTTTAACAATTTCATCGGTTGGCTTATATGCGTCAGGCGCTTCATCCAATGTATTTCTGCATACTGATGTGGTATATATACCTTTCATTTCTTCTTTGAAATGTTCTAAATCAATATCTTTTTTTGCTTTAGAGCGTGACATTAATCTACCACTACCGTGAGGTGCAGTACAATTCCAATCATCATTAGACTTTCCTTCACAAATGGCAATGCCATCCTTCATATTAAATGGTATAATCATTTCTTCCCCTTTATATGAACGTATAGCACCTTTACGTATAATCATATCATTAAAGTCAATATAGTTATGTACTGAAGCGATATGATTAACTATTTTATTACCGCCATCCTTCTGAAATAGTTTTTGAACAATACCATTAACAATGTCAAAAATAATCTTCCTATTGAAATTGGCATATGCTTGGCAAATAACCATATCAGTTAAATAGCCTTTTAGATTATCACCTCTAAGATACCCTTCTGACCCTTCAACACGATATTTCTTTTTAATAGCGTCTACGTGCATAGGAATATCACAACTATTGCCTTTAAAAGATTTAATGAAGTCTTTTATTTCATCGTTGCATTTGTTTTTGTCAAAACAAATTCCTTTGCCAATATGCTCCCAATGTTTGCAAATTTTAAGTCCAACATTTCTTGAGCCACAATGAACGGTAAAAGCATATTTACCCAATTCAGTGTTTTCATCATATTCCATAAAATGATTGCCACCGCCAAGAGTACCTATTGAATGTAAGAATGTTTTATATTCTACACCTCTTGATGAACACCAATCTTCTAAGTCTTTTTCTTTCTTGAATTGAATGAAATTAATTGCTCCTTTTGAAGTTTGATATGCTTTTTGCATCTCACTATTCAAGAACTTAAAAAAATCTTTTAGTTCAAACATTGTTTTAGAGTGTTGATTCATTCCAAGTGGAATAGATTTCTTAACCCTATGTTCAAAAATAGCATATTTATCTTCTGGTATTGCTTTTTCAAAGAAAATACTTTCAACACCACATCCAATATCAACACCAACGTGGGAAGGGTTTACAAAGTCTGAAATAGGGCAAGAAAAGCCAATTGTTATTCCCTTTCCTGTATGCACATCAGGCATTATTCTAATTTTAGCCTTTTCGAATAGTGGATTAGATAATAATTTGTATATTATTTCTAATGCACTTTCTTCTATGTTATCAGTAAAAACCTTACAGTCTTTACACGAATTTCCTTGTAGCTCTAACATTGTATTATTTATGCTTAATATCTTTCTTTTTTTGTTATGTTGCTAATATATAAAATTCATTTTAAACTACGAAACATTTTAAGGCTTTTTAACATTATTGAAATCTACTGAGAAATAGTCTTAGTGTTCTGAGGATGTATTCTTCCTTCGAGAGATTTGAGCCACTTTTCAGCATACCAAATATTCCCCATATCATTTTCATTTTTTGCAATGCTTGCTGCTTGCTTACAGCACCACAGAGCATCACCAAGAGCTGTTTTATCTTCTTCACTCCACTCTTTTGTGGTTGTGTAATTTACTCCACAACCAACTTTATATCTGAGGGATTTGAGCCACTTAATTTCGCTTCGATATGCTGCTTTACCATGTTCTCCATAACCTCTGTTTTTAAGCAGCTCCAAGTCTGATGTAATTAAACGGGTCATAGCTTTATCCATTTCACTCCAAGCAGTAGGCTTTTCACCCTTTTTAATGACTACCTTATCATCATCTATTTCTGCATGAAAGCCTTTAGGAATATAGTAAATAGCTTCTTGCAATTCACTGTCTTTTGCGCCAAATGGAATTTCTATTTCATCCTCTATCTTTTTCAATTCTTTCTTTTCAAAATCAAAGGTATATCCAGCGTCAGCCATTGCCTTCATTAGAGTATCACGCTGTTTTTTGGTGGCAGGTATTACTTCTTGCATATTCCAAGGACAGTGGTGTCCTCTATCTTCTATAATAAACCTATTTGCCACATTAGAATAGTAGCAGTAAGCTTGAAGAATAGATGTATTATTGTAGATAAAAATAAAATCATCGAACATAAAACTACTATGAACAAGCACATCACCATCCTTTGCGTCTTGGATAGTCCAAAGGTGCAAACATTCTTCATCCACGATAGGCAAATAGCTGTTATCATTGAACCAATATAGTTTTTTGTTTGTATCAACATTGACTATTTGAAGCGTATTTGACAATTCTCCTGCCGTCAATACAACCCAATCTCCAACCTTAAACTTAGGAGTAACAATCTTTTTCAATTCTTTCTTCTCAAAGTCAAAGGCATATCCAGCGTCAGACATTGCTTTTTTAAGTTGTTCACGCTGCTCTTTGGTTGCTGGATAAAATGAGTTAATTTTACCATCCCACCAAATTGCACCAACCCCACCAACTTCTATTTCATCTTCTTCTACTCGATAAGTAATGCTCGCACATAGCGATTTACCACAGTCTTTATCTAATTGTTTCCAACCTCCTATTAAAACAATACGTTCTACGACAGGATGCTTTGGAGAATAAAGCACATCGCCAGCCTTTGCATCTTGAATTCTCCAAAGGTTCGCAGTTTCATCAATAGCCCCATATTCCAATGACGTACTTTTCCCATTTTGGTCAGTCAATTCATATCCACAGCCATTATAGTTAACTTTAAAGTTTTTACCTTGCCAAACAATCCACTGCCCTTCATGAAACTTTGGTTCAACTTTATCAGCAGGTTTGTCAAAATGAGGGTCAATGTTATTGTAATCTTTCGTTTCAACCTTATCAATAGGTTTTCCGAAATGTGGGTCAATATTGTTATAATCTTTTGGCACAATCTTACTAGCATTATCAACATTTTCTTCATTAATAGCTTCAAGAGTAGTCTTACCTTGTGGCCTTTGTTCGCCTTGCTTTTCAAGCCAAGAAATAACTTGTTCTTTAGATATATCGGACAAGTAAGGTGATTCTTTTAAATGATAATATTTTGCTGTGTTAATAAGGGCTTTTTTTATCTTTTCATCCTTGTTCTCTTTGAGTTCAGGAAATATTCTCTCTAATGTTGCTTTAAGATGCCTATCTTCATCTTTATGCGCAATTTTTGCCATTTCAAGAGCTTCATTATATCTTTTTGCTTTTTCTTCTGGTGTCATAATACTCTATTTTCAGAATCATTTAAATCAACTTCCTCATAGTTAACAATTTCATCATCATCAACATGAGATGGATGCTTGTTTATAGTTCTAAGCATATTACTTTCTGTGTCTGCTAACACAAACAAATCATAGTATACTATACCAAAATTGTATGACTTAATGTGTACTTTCCATAATTTCATTTTCTATTTTCTTTCTTTACTTGTTTAGCTTACGATGGCAAATATAATATTTTACTTTTAAACGTGCAAATTTTTTTGGGGGTCTTTTTTTATTTTTTTAACTATACATATCTTTTGGAGCTTCCAATGCAAGACCTTTTTCAATCAGCCCACGATAGTCAAAATTATGAGCATTAAGCCAATCTAAATATTCATCTATTGGAATTATTCCAACATTATGATATTTACCAACGTCAATGCGCTTATATTCTTCTCTATATGTAACCTTTGAAAATTTAATACGACGATATTCAAAAAACTCTTCCTCAGTCATGCTCGACATTGGACGAAGATATGGCTTAATTTCCTCTCCATAATAACAACCACTGATTACTATGTAAAAGCTTGCATTATTGTTTCTTTCATTGAATTCATCAGAGCAATCTTCTGGATACAATACACCAATGCATTGATGCTTCTTATCTAATTTTAAATCTTTATCGCCAACATTTATAACAATACCATAAGGTAATCTTGCACAAAGTTCTCTAAGTATTAATTCTTTTTCCTCTTTTGATAATTTTTTCATAGCCAAGCTTTCTTTGCTAATTCATATTAGTTTGCTCTAAATAGATTATTCTTCTGCTGTTAAAATTGAATACATTTTACTAAGTTTATTAGCAGTGTAATCGTCTACCTTGCAACAGTCTTCATTTAATATTCTATCAATGTTAGATAATTCTTCTTTTATTTCCTTTAAAAGAAGTCTTTGCATATCTATGCTCATAATTATGACAAATTTAATTCGTTTTTAAATTCTCTAAATATACCTTCAATATATTCAATGGTAGCATCGTCTTTTGTAATTTTTAATGACCTGCCAATATGCCCAAGTTTATACCAAGTAATTAATTCTTCATTATACAAGTCAATAATATATACTGTCTCATCATAAAAGAAACATTTATAATTTGTAGTTGTAAAACCTCCAACTATTTTCACAAATAATATGTCAGTATTCTTACCAAACACTTTATCAAAAGCAGATGCGAATTGTTCTCTTGTAATTGTTTTATTCATAACTTATTTACTCTTTTATAATTTAGTGACATTTAATTATTAACATAATAATAACACTAACAAACCATGCTAAAAATAGTAGCTTTATTCCTTCTCGATTTGGTTTTGCTTTATATTCATTCATTTATTATCAAGTTTTTTGATTCTTCTAAGTCTGTGTAAGGTTTAAATACTACTATAGTTATTCCTTTTTTAGTTTAGTCCAGAATTCTCTTAAAAGTTCTATTATACTTGCTATCAGAGCAAGTGACGTATATATGCACGAAAACATAATAAGTGTACAAATCACATATGCTAACGTCCCATGTACTTCCATAGTTATTTAATTAATGTTTTTTACATTTACAAGATTCTGCGTGAATAATAGCAACTCCTCCAGGTCTACCTGAATAGGAACTATAACTTGTAGCAATAATATATCTATGACCTTCTATAGTTCTTATAATTATATCAGTTTCATTTTCACCACAATTAGTTCTTATTGTAAATGATGTAAGTAATATTACTATTGCAATTAAACTGAATGTTAAAAAATATTTTTTCATTTTTACTTTTAAATTAAATTTTTCAAAGCAATATTCAACAGTTCTCATTTCATTTGCTTCTTTTTTTTTTTTCAAGTTTATCAAGTTCTACTTGAACTTTTTGTAGGGCTTCATTAAAAGCAATCCTATTTTCAGAAGGTTGACCATCGTCTTTTTTCCAAAGTTTTTTAAGAATTTTCTCTACATCTAATTTATCCACCATTTCCATAATTACAACATTTTTGATTCATGTAACTTTAATATCATTTCATAACAAGCATCAACTAGATCATGTTTCCAAATATTCAGACCATCCAATCCAGGCACCCTCACTGAATATAATCTTGATTCAGTCTCACCTTGATTATCCCTTATTAAGAAACCATCAGGCAATAATTTTATTAAAGAGGTAAGACTCCAAGCAGGGAGGAACTCATTTCCAAGATTATCTTCAATTTGATAATTATTATACCTTTCTGGGCTAAAACCTAAGTATAAGAATTTATTCTTTCTGACTACTTGCCAAGTCATATCAGCAGTATTTATATCAATTTTCAATTTTATAAATTTTCTGGACTGCTCTATTGATGTACAATTCTTAATTGTTGCCATAGTTAGTCAAATTAAAATTTCAAGACAATATTTTATTGCTGCTTCACAAGCTTCTTCATAAGTTTTAGAATCCGTTATAGTAAGATATATTTCTTTATCTTTGTAAATTTTTACATTATAACTATAAAGTATATAATCAGCTTGATATGGAAATGCACATATATCAATATTATGTACTTCCCTCAGCCACTTCATTGCCATTTGGGCAGTTGGGCATAACTTTTTATGTCCTTTTAAATTATGAGCAGACACTTCTTCTTTTAAGTAATGTCTGACAGTACCTTTTGGTGAATATACTGCTCGACATGGATAATTAAATCCTTTCTCTTTCAATAGTTTTGCTACTTCAAAACTAACATAGTCTTCTGTTATTGTTTGCATAATCACAATATTTTAATAGGTTCATCACTATATGCCATTGTTTTGCCAATAAGGTGTTTAATTGTACCTTTTGGCAGCAAGATTCCTTCCTTAAATTTTGTATCAATGGAGCCAGTAGTCCAACGTTGCCCCCACATGACTTCTAAATTCATATTGGGGAAATCTCTATATGGCTTGTAAGGAAATATTCTCTCATCACCGTGACCATCAACGCATACCCAAGATTCTTCTTCCATTATATCTTTTCAATTTAAATAATCTATGCTTAGTTATCTCATCATCTGCTTTATAACCTCTGTCTTCTAGCGTTTTAAAGCAATACCACATACATATTTGATATGCTATTGAGCCTTCTTTAGGCTGAAACTTATTGGTTTTTCTATATTTGGTTAGACCATAGTTCCATCTATCTGAAAATGCTGCCTTTTTTATCTTTCTTGGTAGTTTCGGCATTTTAACTTTCGTCATAATATATTATTTATATATTTGTTTAAGCAACTTAACAAAATTATCATTACGTTTAAGAAATTCAAATGCTTGTTTTGCAGTAATACGTTTACACCCTGGTTTTTCACTTAATTTTTTATACATAAAGTTATGATTAGAATTAATGATTATAAAACCATATTCATCTACTTCAAAAAAAATATTCTTAATGTCCCAAGTTACGTATAGTTTGTCATGGCACATACAAAATTCTTTATTAAAAAGTGTATCAGACAATATGTGATAATACTGTGAGTAAAAGGCGTACATTGGTAACTCGTCAAAGTATTCAAAAAGTTTTTCACGCAAAAGTTTATATTCCATTTTATGCTTTTCTTATTTATTATAAGGCTAATATATAATAAAAAAAAGGAAACACAAAAATGTTTCCTTTAAATTATGTTAATATTATTACGATATTAGCATTACTTCATTCCTTGGTAAAGGTAAATTACAATAATATCCTTCAAGATATATGTTATCGCCTTCTACTTTTGCTGTTTTTTTACTATATATATTATTTTCATAACTAACTGATAACCAAATAGTTACATAATTAATGGGTATTATAACTATAGAAAATGGAATAATACCACAGGTGCATGTTCTGTGGAAATAATCTCCATTTTTTATATGTTTTTAGCGTTTAAATTTGCTATTTTTCGCAAAAAAACCTTTTAGATAGTAATTTCTGTTGGTTTCTATGCTTGACAGAGTATACTGCAAATTAGTGAATTTCACTTTATCACCGTCAAACCGTTTAATATAGTTGTAATCTAAAGATTTTGAATCTATAACGTCAGAATTTGTTGACCGTACTAATTTATGTTTTTTTTCTTTTACCGACAATTCATTCGTAGTTTTATTACGTTCATCATTCACTAAGTTTAAATATAGTACTGAATTTACAGCAAAATATGACACGAAAATCAATAGCCATATTTTAAAAAATAAGTCTGTATTTTTTAGTTTATAATATAAAACTATTTTCATTTTTTATATTTTTTAATAATTTTATCTCTTTCTTTCACGTCAGAAATTACTCTTTGCTTAACATTTTCAAATTCAGCAGATGAAATTTCCTTTTTAATCGCTTTAGCGAAGCAATCCATTTGGTATCTATCAATTTCATTTTCAACTTGGTAGAAAAAAGAACTTTTATTGGTTATTCGTACTTCATCATAACTAATCGTGTAATAAGTACTATGCTCATCTTTGGAATCTACCTCAACGTTTTTAATTTTAATAATGCTCAGCGTGTTACCTACATGTAAATCAAGATATTTATCAACTGATAAAAAGCATCTTCCAATCATAGAAATCATTTTATTTGAAAAATCTTTTTCCTGTTCACTTTTAGCTAATTTATATTCTTTTAAATAAAGAACATAATCGTTTAATGAAGCATCAGGATATTTCACTAAGAAATCTTCGGCAGACAGCTTATTATGCTTTAAATCAATTAATTCACGTATTTTTGTAATATCCATAATTTAGACTTTATTTGTTTATTAATATTATTTGCCTATAATATATAAAAAAATAACTGCACTACTATCGGTAGCACAGTTAAATAAAATTAAAAAGCTTAAGTCAATTATTTTCTATTTTTTTTAAAACCCTCTTTATATTGAATATAGTCCTCAACATAGCCTGAATGTATCTGAAGCTCTCCCAACCAATGAAAATACCTGATTAATTCAGATTCATTAGTTTCACAATCACAAGGTATAAAACAAGTTAACAATTGATGGACTTCCATTTCAAAATTTTTGCCAATATTATTGTCACTTCTGACCTCATATATATTTTTGCCTTTGTACTCAAACCAATAGCTTTCACCTTTTACCATCCACGAAAGAAATGGCTTTATACATCTAAAAAAATTACTATGCACATAGTTGGAAATTTCGTCTTTAAGTAGTAATCTTCTATTATTTGGTACTACCATAATTGTCATCCTCCTTATATTACTTTAGATTAACATCATTAATTTTGTTGTTTAAAATATAATTAAAAATGTCTTCTTTGTAGATTGAGCATATTAATTCATCGCAAACCCTTTCAACTTTTTCATCCACATCAATAAACATGTGACATACATTTCCATGGAATGTTTCAAGCTTCTTCTCAAAAACTATCATTAAATCCATTCTTATTGTTCGGTCTGAGAAATGCAAGTATGAGTTTGGCATAATACACTGCTGTACCTTCACTTTATGCATTTTACCGTTTCCAATTTCATATACGTAAACATTATCCCCATCACATAAATCGTTAAAAGTTTTACTCATATCTTTTTTTAACCTAAAAATTAAAACAATAAAGATTAAACATCGTAAGAAAATATACAATGATAGATATGCCTGATAATGAAATCAAATATTTCTTTTCTTTCTTTTCACCCTTTGAAAACAATATAAAGATGAAAAGTATGACCATAGCCCCAAATATTAATAAATCCATAATATAATTTTTTTTTAATTGGCTCAAAACCAAGAGCTGTTATTTTTATTAACCAACCTTAACAACATACGTCCTTCATATCATTTAGTGAAAAACGTCCATTCCGCAAAAAAAAAACATTCTTATTTGACTGAATTTCAGCTTTTAATGGCGTAAATGAAAGTTTTTTAAGCGTGTTTGACTGATTTTTGTTTGTTAATAAATATTTTTTATGGTCACAAATATATTAAAAAAAATTGAAAAAGTCAAAATTTTTAGCAATTTTGACTAAAAGTAATATACTTTTTAAAAAGTCCTACTTATCTTTTCATACTAATCAGGTGTTTCCGTCTCATAATAATTGTTTAATAAAAGCGATGAAATTAAACCAATTTGGTCTAAATTTTTGATAAGCCCATTCATTACATGTAAAACCTTATCTAAGCTACTAATTAAGAATTCCACGCTTTCTGCTTGTCCACCTAATTTTTCCACTTCTGCTATTCCATCCACAATGAGATAGCTCGTTTTTTGCTGTAAAGGATTATAAAAGCAAACCATCCAATTTAATAGTCCATGTATATTACAGATTACTTTTGTCCTATATAGTTTTATAGTATTACCATCATTTATAAAGATATATAGGTCATCATTTTTCTTCAGATTGCTAAAATATTTATTTCCCATATTTTTATAATGTTATAATGGCATCATCTTCAGTCATGATAGACCAAATTTGTGTTATTACTGATTTATCCTTCACGTTAGTCATATCATAAGCATCATCTTCTTTTTTTGATTTGTATTTTTTGAAATCTTCAATTTTATATTCTTTTTGTTTCTTTTTAGGCTTTCCGTCTTTGTTCAATTGTATTGGCAAAGGTCTTATGAATTTATAATCGTCTTCTACAATATAAACTTTCATGCTCTAGATTTAATATTAATATTAATATCTTGTAATGATTTTGTTAGTATGTCAGAAACTTTACCATATATATGATTAAAGCGAGGCTTAGCATATGGATTTTTTATCGTATAAAATATAGTACTCACTATTTTTTCTAATAAATAATAGTTAATTCTGTTGCGTGAATAAACGCTTGAAAATTCATTCATAACATCTTTTTTATCTATTTTATTCTTAGATAAATCAGTTATTATATTTAAATCCACATTACTCATGTTAAATAATGATAAAAGATGGTAAAAATTATGTGGGTATTCAGTATAAGTCCTTCCATTCTTTTTTAACTTATACCTATATATAGTAGCTTTAATTAAATATATACCACTCATTACAGTTATAAAAATAGCAGTATTAAATGTGCTATATAAAAATGAAAATATTAGCAAAAATGTTAATAACGTTGTTATTAAGGGTAAAGCTAATATATTAATGATATTTTCAATTTTTCTCATTTGATATTTCATGTAACATATAACATAAATCAAACAATTTTAATTTCTTTAACGTTAAATTTATGCGTTTTTTCTCTATATTTTTGTCTTCTTTTGCAGGCACCGCAATCACATATTTTTATAGCATTTTGACCTGCAATTATGTAGCCTAATTTGCATTTTATTAAATACATATAATATTTAAGAGTTTTAGCAATAAAGATTCGCTCTACTGTATAAATCAGGCCATCATCTTCAGCCCATCCAAAAGCTTCACGCCCAAAAAAACGTGATAGAGGTATGTTCATTTCATGCCAATACCATATAGGGTCATAACATAGACCATAGTTAATTAGGGTTACTTTATCTCCAATGTCATAAATTGGGTAATCCCCTGCAATTTTAAATGCTTCTTCTGCTTTCATCGTATATTATTGAACACAAATAATGCAAGCAATTTTATAATTATCACTTGCATTATTCAATTAAATATGTCTTCTAAATGTTCTATTTTTAGATGAATCAATATATGCCAAGGAATCAACACCTTTTTCAGCGATTTCTTGTAATTCTGAAATTACCTTATCTAATTTAGAAATTGATTCAAAAGTTCTATCCATAAGAATGCTTAGACCTAAGCGTCTACCTGTCCCGTTAACGCATTCTTTATCCTTATACCTTTCAAGAACGCCACTTCTATCTACGCCTTCACGAAGATTATTCATATCCTTTTTTATATCGTCAAGCTTCCAAGACAACTTCTGAATGTAAGCATATATAGCACGTTCATCATGTTTACCTGTCATACAAATATCATTGATGATATTTGACATATCATATGTTTTAGACCTAAATGATAGAAAAGGCTGATATATTCCATCTGTTTCCATTATTGTTCTTGCAATAATGCCCCACTGACGATAACCATTATCATAGTATGCAGCCAAAGATTTAATTGGGCCTGCATTTCTAACTAATGCTTTAACATATGATGGTGTTTCTTGAATTTGCGTCTTCTTGGTTTTTTTCTTTCGTTTAGTTGTATTAGCAGACTTTTCCTTAAGAGCTTTTCTAAACTCTTCCTTTGTCATTTTAACACCATTAACATAAATAATATCAGATTGATAATCGTTATAATTTGCCATTTTTTTATTGTTTTATTTGTTATGACAGCAATATATAAAAAACAAATTAAAAAAGCGCATTTAAAATGTTAATAAATTTTAATCAATGTATTTGGCGTGTTTTCTGTAATAATTATACCAAGTTCCGATTTTTTCATTTCCATTTAAGAACTTTTCTTTAAATTCTGAATATTTATCACCTCTCGATAGATACCTCCCACATGTAGAGCAATATCCGAATACATCCGTCCACTTAACAATGCCGTGCACTTGTAAACGGTTATGTGTTCCAATACCATTTATATTTTTGAAGAATCCTTCGTAAGTTCTTTTATCAGCATCGAATAAAGCATATCTGACATAATGCCAAATGCCTAATTTGCGAGAAAATCTTATGAGCAAAGACATACCTTCTATAAATGATTGTTTGGACATAGAATGGGTTGACCCTGGCATATTATCTGTTAAGGCTGCTTCAAGTTCATTTTTTAAATTTTTCATAATTATTTTTTTAATTTAATACCAAGAGTCTTTATCACTATCATTTTCATATATTGCATTAATTAAGAAAATATATAATACAATACACAAAATAGTAAGGACAACACCGTTTTCACCTAAATATAATTTAGCCACATACGCAGCATAAATACTAAGGGAAAATGTGCATAACGAAAAAAACCAAGGTTTAAATATATTTAAAATTAATTTTATAATTCTTAATGTGTTTGACATTGTTTTCTTATATTTTTTAAGATAGTTACCCATTTATTATGCATTGCTTCCCAATTAATTTTTTCTTCATGATTAAAATTTTCAATACGCCAACTAAATGCACTACAAATATAATCATAAGCCCTATCCCTATCAGAATATATAGGTTCAATATGGCTAGGGTTACGTGCTAAGTACTCGGATATCCCTTCGAAATATCTTTTATGTATTTTATTCTTTGAAAGAAATATATAAAATAAAATTTTGTAATCTATTATCCCCATATCTTTTTATTTACATCACAAATATATGCAAAAAAAGTCAAATAGCATAAAAAAATATGTTATTTGACGTTAAAAGTTTTTTTATCTATGCGTATCTATTGAAGGCTTTGTGTAACCTTTTTCCAAATATGTGTCAATCCATCTTTTAATATAGTTTTTAACGTCAGAAGGACTTGACTTAGGGCTAACAAGAATTATTTTATTAACAATAACAGGCTTGCCACTTGGGTTTATAAGCTTACATTTCGCAAAAAAATTAATTGGTCTTTCCATATTATCCTATTAAATATATAATTAAAGCTGGTAAAAACATACCTATTAAAAGGCATAAAATCATTTTCAAATCTTTTTTATAAAATTTAGGTTTCCACATAATTTTAACGTTTTAACCAAGACATTGAAAGCATATCATTTGCAGGTTTGCCATACATAACAAGACACTGACATGTAGAGTTTTCATTTATGTACTCATATAGCTCTTCATCTGCTATTTTTCTGTAATCATAGTTATATTTTGCCATATTTATTAATTTATTATGTTGCTAATATAATAAAATGATATTATAAAAACAACATATTTTCATTAAAAATAGTTAATTATTTAGCAAAATTCATCAACAAAAGGTTTTAAATTTCCTTCTGGATTGTGAGCTTCGTAATTGCTATTTGATTCTATAATGGCAAATGTAATTGCTTTAAACTTATAAGCATATTCTTCTTCCTCAATAATTTCATGAAAAAGTTTAGCCATTTCTTTAGGGGGTGTTTTGAAAGCACCACATCCAAATGCACCTAATACTATTGAATCATTTCCATTTTCAAGTGCGATATTGAAAATAGTTCTTATTTTATTTTTTTCAATAGCCTTTACTTTATCTGTAAAATGCCCATCTTTATTAAGTTCAGGTTCTCTAATAGCAGCGACAGAAATAACATCAACAAAATATGGTTCATCAAGTAATGAATAGTTTTTATCTTCACTATTCCTAAACACAACAACATTTTTTGAATAAATTCCACCAAAATTTTTATCCATTGGATATTGCAATTTTGGGTTATCATGTCTTTCTGTTTGGTCTACACCAAAATCATTACCAATATTGTGATATTTATAAAGTGACTGAAACAAATTGGTTCTTCTACTAATGTTTTCTTCTTGCGCACCAGAACCTCTGAGAACACCACCACAAGGCATTTTTGAATTAGCCATATTCAAAACAGCAGGCTTGAACCCATTATCAATTAGATTCTTAGCTGCTATTAGACTATCCAAATTTTCTACCTTTATATCAGCTTTTTTAGAGTTGTTTTTGAAAGCTTCTGTAATTCTTGTTTCGTAGAATTTAGAAGGACCAACAACTGATGGTAGCATAACTGTATTACCTTTACTATCTAAGTATTTCTTATTTTGGCAAATATGTACAGTTTCCAAAAATACTCCTACACGTTCTTCTCTTTTCATATTTTGATTTTAATGTTATTTGATTTATATACTGATGTTAGGTAGTACCCTAACTTATAAAGTATAAAACAACTATAAAGGCCACCTAAAGCCCAATATAAGTTGAATAAAATAATGCCTGCAATAACAATAGCAGTAAGCATCATTATTGACCCAATGATAGTTTTTTTATCCATAGTTCGCTATTTTTGCGAATATATGAATAATTTCTTATAAAAACAAAATATAATAATTAATAATATTTAAAATATACATAAAAAAACTGATAAAAACAAATCTTCGTGATATTTATTAGAAAAATAACGAATTAATACGTATTATAATATGAATAAGAAACTTATAAGATTAACAGAATCAGACTTGCATAGAATCGTGAAAAAATCGGTGAATAGAGTATTGAGAGAAGGTTTAGGGATGGATTATCACAGAAAAGTTGCAGATAGTGATAGAATTCCAAACGAATTCAATAAAAATCAATATATGGAAATTTTGCATTTACTTGATGGTATAGATGCATTGGGTTGGCTTATTCCATCATCATTTGGGCAAAGACAAAGAATTACACCAGAGATGAGAAAGGCGATAGAACTTGTTATCAGCAACAAAGAAACATTAAAAGATGCTGCTGCAAATGCTTATAAGTCATTTATTGACAGCTGTGGTGAAAACAACATAAGTCATCTTAATAAATCAATAACGAATGGAGAAACAATAAAAGATAGATATTTCCCAAATGGGGGCGATGATGGGTATCGTGAACCTGAAGAAAAACCTTGGTATTTTGCTGATGAAGAATATTAAACAGCCTCAAGACCAACTTCAATTTCAGACCATTTACAAACAAGTCCTATGGACTTCTTGAACATATGGGCGAATCGTTCTGATTCGCTCATTTTTCTTGACTATATATTGAATAAAATTCTTACATTGTTAATATTTATATAAGAAATAACCCCTTGTGACAGCAAGGAGGAGTCAGTTTAATTGTAAACTGCTTTTTTTAGATGGTGTTTTGGTTGAATCTAATTACAGATTCTTCATCCTATTGATTAAGTCGAGGCAAGCTCGATGCCACTCTGCTGTAAATAGCATAGGCAACACCTCCTTTCCGATTCGGCTTCAAACCTTGTAGTTTTATTCGGCTGTCACCTTTAGATAGTCAAGGTAGCCCAAATCTTTGGCGGTGCAAAATTACGAAATCCCACAGAGAAATTGTAAAATCTCTGTGGGATTTAACTTTATTTAGGAAAAGTTGGGTCAACTTCTATGTTATTGCCTTTTTTTATTTGCCATTCTAAATTTAAAGTCAATAATCATTGAATCGTATTTAGTTATAATTTTATCAATTTCATTCACTTTGGTGAAATTATTTTTCATCAAAGCATTACGTTTTGATATATCAAGCAAAGTAATTCTTTTTTCAAGAATCTTTATAGCTTTCTTTAATTCGCCTAAAGTCTCCATTTTTATAGTTCGTGATAAACCATAATTAAAGATTTCATACCTTCAAGCGACATGGTTTCGAAAATTCTTTTAGGCGAAACGTCTGTACCTTGCGTAATTTTTTGAATTTCATTAAGCACATGCATATACTTCGTTTTACTAGGGCTTTTTTTAACCCATTTCATAAATTCTTTTTGCTCTTCCTTAGTCATAATAAATTGATTGTTAAACCTTCAGCAAATATATAAAATATTTTTTGCAAAGCATTGATTTCTTTGTTAAATAACGTTAATCACATTTTTCTTCTTCTGATTTAATAAGAATATCACGAACAACGTCAAGTGCCTTACCTAAAAGGTTTTCACCTTTCCAATTTTTTTCGTCATTTACACCTTCTTCATCCTCATACATTTTAATACCCCATATACCATCTGAAGGTGATGCTTCTACATAGTGTAATGACCTACGTTCAGGAAGCAACAGAGCTTCTTTAAGTTTTGGATTTTGTGTGTATTTGAGTATGTTAGCTTCAACCATAACATTGAACCTTTTTTTGGCCCAAATACCATCATCGTAGTTTTTAACTTTCCTACCAAGTTTTTTTGCTTCTCTTGAATCTTGACAATTAAGAATTTTATCAGCTGTTTCATAATCGCCAAATTCAATTGCTTTTTTATACATAAAATACTGTTCGGTTGAAAAGAATTCAATCATTTCACCTTCAACATCTGCTGTAAAATAAGAATCGTACCAATTACTAGGCCATCCGCCCCAAAAGAAAATATATTTATCTGTTACTCTCATGTGTTAATATAATATTTGTTATCGTTAATAAACAAAGCATTTTTCATTGATAGATAAGGGAATGGAAAAAGATTTTTTTGTATTAAGCTTCTGACATAAGTTGATGAAACATCCACAGCAAAAGTATTTATTTTGATATGTTTTTCATCAATTTTTATTCCATTATCTGAAGGATTAGATTCACTACGATTTATTTCAATAACTCCGAAATAAGGTTCAATTTCTTCTTCATATTTTTTCCAATGCTTAATTGAATTGGCAACGTCAGTGCCAGCAATAATGTACAAATCATCGCCTTTGTACATTTCACGAATCATCTGACAAGTTTTATATGAATAATTTGTACCTTCTACTTTTGTTTCAATATCAGTAACTTCGCATTTATCGCCAAATATGCTGATATCGTTTTTAATCATCTTAATTCTAATATCAAGTGGGAGTGGTTTTTTCTTCTTCCAAGGGTTTTGCAACGTTGGGATAACAACAACTTTGTCCACTATTTTATTGTTTAAAACTAATGAAATCATATGAATATGACCTATATGTATTGGGTCGAATGACCCACAAAGAAACCCAATTTTCATAGCTCAACAACATTTAATCCCATCCCCAAAAACATTCATTTCCGTATTCATCAACATCTATTGCATCATAAAGACTTCTTGAATTAACATTTACAAATGGTCTTTGATAGCTTCTATAATTTCTGTTATACCTTCGTGGTGAATACGTTTCTTCGTTATAAGTATTACAAGCTTTTTTAAGTATTGATAGCTTAGTTTTACCCATTGGGACAATTGGAACTGTTTGCCGTTCCCACTTGTTCTTTAAAATGGTGACTTTACCATAAGTTTTAGTTACTGTTGAAAAGGTAGTACGAGCTGGTGTTTGCTTTGGGCTATCAGAAAAAATTAGTTTTTCGTTTGGACCAAGTTTACGTAACTCACACAAATCCATATCCCATTTATAACCCTTTTCAGCCAAAAATTGCAGAATTTTATTAATGTCATCTTGTGAGCATTTTTTCCAAGATGATAAATCATCTTCACAAATTACATAATCGCATTCTTGCCCATTAAGCCCAATACTTATAATTGGCTTTGGCACATAGCATTTGAATCCATGTGCATTTGTGTCCTCTTCCATATTGGTAGGGTCGCAATATGCAATTAAAGAGTAATCTTTAGATTTATCTTCAGATGGGTACTCTTCTCCATCCCATATTGCAAATACATTATCTGCACCGCTTTGGGTAATAAAATCACCTTTAATGAATGGTATATTATTCATTGCTTTATTTTTTTAAATTAGTTTCCTTTTTTCATAAATAACATTATTTGTATAGCCTGACAAAAACAATAATTGACGGTCGAAAATGTCAGTCCACGTTAAAGCGTTTGGAATATTCTTTTTTAAAATCTTTCCATCTTTTGTTATGCTCACATTACATCTTATAGTATTATTGTTTTTATCCGTAGATTCTACTATAAGTTCATAACCATCTTTTTGCTCTTGTTTAATCTGACATAGCACATCGTATAAAGATAAGATGTTTTCGCATATACCAACTTCTTCTCCTTTATATTCTATTTTGCAAACAATGTCTTTCCCTATTTTATTATGTATTTCAATCATAATGCAAATATATAAATAAAAAAGTTTATTATGAAACTTATATGGTTAAACTATGTTAAACAAAAAAAGCGATGAAATATTTCATCGCTTTTTATAAATATTGATTTAAATAAATAATAAAATCAGTTTTTTGGTTCTAAGACCAAAGGTGTACTACAAGCCTTTATTGGGTCATAATAATATTTCCCAATTACTTTTTTCGCTTATAAATATTTTGATACCAATGCTGATAAGCAGTATTATTTGGCATTACTTTATTTTTTTGGCAGTATGCTAAAAATGGCGCAACCAGTGCTTTAGCTTCACCTTGCGGTTTCATCACAGAAATAAATTTATCTGCTCGATAAAGTATTTTACGGTTTCTACCATACGTTTCGCACCAAGTATCATAATATTTGTTTGGTGGTGAAATATTTTTCCATTCTCCATTGAAAATTTTATTAATATCATCACCAATGCCATCACCTATAGTATTACCTATATTACGAACAAATTCGCTTCTTCCTGCGTTAACTAATCCTTTGGCAGCACCTTTTACTATAGTGCCAAGCGTACCCCATCCACTTTCTTTTAAAACCTGTTGTACGTGTTTATCTACAATATAGTTTAATTGCTCTTCTGTTAAAATCATTTGTATATTTTTTATATATAAATATCAAGTTTTCAACAAAAGGACAAGAAATATTCTTTTAAATTTCTTTTAAAATTTCAGCTGTTTCAAGCTTTTTTAAATTTTCATCATATTCTGACAAAATTACTTCATAGAATTCATCGTAATATTCAGCAAGCTCTTCCTTTGTATATACCCTCTTGGCAATTTTGAACAAATTAGAAGCATCAGTTTCGATGACTTTACGTTTAAAATCAGACGGTTTATTACCGTTGCACCAATCCTCAGCCCAAGTAATAACTTTGCTTACAAGGCCCAAATATTCAGCGAACATTAAGAATAATGGCGCTTTTACTTTACGCTCAATAAGGCTTGAATCTTTTTCTACATCATTTTGCTTTTTATCACTCATAGTGCTATCATCACCTTCAACGTTTTTAGATGTAACGTTTTCATTACTTTTTTCGTTAGTAGCAGTTGTTACGTTTTCTTCCGTCTTAGTATCAGTTAACACTTCACCAACGGTTGGTTTTGTTTCTACTGTAGTACTTTTAGAATCTTCCATTTAAATATATTTAATGTATTAATTACAAAAAAATTAGTGATTTAATCCTCCACTTTAACTGTAAAATTTCTCACACACTTATCAATTATTTCTTTGTTATACTTAGGTTTTGGCTTCCATTTATCGTAGTCATACCCTTGGTAATCAAAGTCATTCCATCTTTCTGATGGGTAAGTTGTAGAATGATTGTGATGCTTTTTATTCTGATAAGTTGATGCTGAATTATTACTATGACCTGAATAATCATATTTTTTTGATTTTTCATATTTATCAACGTAATAATCAGCAGCATCTTTTTCAAGCCATCTTATGGCAGCAATGAAAATTTGCCTTGAGCCCATAAAGATGCATATAAAGCAAGGAATTGTATATCCAATATCACAATAACTGTCTTTTGACATGTTGCCTAATGCAATCAAGCCGAAAAGCACAGCTGCCATTGAAAAGACTGTATACATTTCATTAATAATTTTAATTCTTTGCAAATATATTTATTATTTCTTAAATATAAAAGCAAAGAATGTTAAAAAAGTATAATTAAACGGCTAAAGATGTGTCTTTATGTGCCTTATACATACTTTTAAGATTCAGAACACGTTTTTTCTGACCAACTTCTACATAGTAAATAAGTAATCGTTTATTACCTTTAATTGAACCATCGTTATAGATTTCAGTATCAAGAACGCAAAAAACTGCTTTTTTACCAATATCTTCACGAATAAGTTTATCTCTACCAGTACTTTCAATGAAATCCTTCATTTGGTAAGGTCTAAACTGATATACCAAGCAGTCTTCATCAAACGCTTCAAAACGTCTTCGTTGTGTACCTTTAGTATAGTTGTTCTTACCGCTAAGAACTGCTTCACCTACATAGTCATAATCAATATCTATGTTATGCTTTTTTAATATATGTGGCAAAACATTTTTCATATAACCTACACGTGTTTTAGCGTTTTTGCTATCTCTGATAATTTCTTTAATTTCCTCTAAAGATAAATCAATCGCTATATTACCACAAGACTTAGTGCCAAGTTCTACGTCATTTCCTTGATAAGAATTAGGCATCCATTCCCACATCATCTTATTGCAAGGTACTTTTGAACGATTTTGAAAATCATTTTCCCAATCTGAATACATTTCAGCATACTTCTTGTTAATATAGAAATGTGTGTTTGACATGTTAGAATCCTTAGAACGGTAGCCACACATACGTCCAAGCAATGCTTGGGCTGTTGTTTCTGCTTTAACAGAATAATCATATACCATATAGATATAATCTTTGAATTCTTCATTTAAAGTGATACCAGCACGAAATGCCCCTTTAATTAAAACAAGCAATGGCTTAATTTTAAATGGTGATACTGATACGCAAGCCCCTGACATTTTCTTAAGCATTTTATTAGTTCTGTTTTTAGACACTAATTCGCTAAGTTTTGAATTGAGCTTATCATATTCAATACTACTACCTGCTGAATACATTTCCATAATATCGAAATTATCAGTAATAGATTTATTATCCTTAATTACATCGAATTTTCTTGTTCTAATAATCATTGCACCAGCAACATCATCATTTTTCATTCTCTGAAGATTATCATCAATGTAATCAAAAATAGCACCGTCTTCCTGAATATCATCTTTATTAGCATCATACACAAGTCCACTATTAATGAATTCAGTTACACCTACATATTCTTTAGTAGGGTTAAGTTCAACAATTTTTTTGCATTCTTTTGTGTCACTAACAATTTCATCAAAAGGTGTTGCTGAAATTGAAACAATGTAAATATTGCGAGAAATCATTGATGTAGGATTCATCCAATCAACGCCATTCTTCTCTAAAAATTTAGTGAGAATGTTATTTTTATTAGAGCCGTAATGTGCTTCATCAATGAAAATAACTGAATTATCAATTATCCCATCATATGCAAGCAAATCACTATTTTTCATAACGAAAAACTTATTCTCAGATAAGTTTTTCTTGCTTCTTTTACCTACATATGTATTATCAACAGAAGCACCTATTACTTGTTGAAACAAACGACTTAATGTTTGTTTTTTCAACCCGCAATCGTTCATACCTGTAATGAAGAAATACTTGTTAACCATCATTTCCTTTTCAATTTCAGTCTGAGAAATGATGTTAACCACTGAATTACAAACACCAGTTTTACCACTTTGCATTTTAGCAGCTAAAATGATATGATTGCGTCTTGTTGTGTTGCGTGAAAGACTTCTTACTATATCTTTTGCAGTATCAATTTGGCTATCAAACAAATAACCATGTTCTTCTTTATTTAAAGACTTTCTAAACTTATTGTTATTTACATTTAAAATTTTTTCTAATTCCATATTAATGCCTTGTTTCTTGATTACAAGTGCAAATATATATGTAAAAAACTGAACTACAAATAGTAGCTCAGTTAAATTTTGTTAAGTTTTCTAACGCTATTAATGATATTTGTCACATCATAACATTTACTAATAAAGTTGCATTCAACATCATATGAATAGATATTTAATGTTGTGTAAAAAGGTTGATTTAGCTTTTCTACTCTAATCCAAAATTTAGTTTTACTTAAAATTTTGAAATCATATCGTGGAGAGCCAAAAATAGGTGGCATATGACACACCATATTAGGTTTCAAGTCATCCCATTTAATTGTATTATGAAGACTTTTACCTAACTTTCTTAAGTGTTCACGTTCATCAAATGTGTAATTATCTTTTTTATTCATTTTATTAGGCTTAAAAATTTGGTACACGGGTCAGACTTATACATTAAAGCAGAGTATACAGTATCACTATTAAGTTCTACATACTTTAACTTATAAGAATCTTTATAGGTAACAAGAATATTCTTTCTTTTAGACCCTGCTATAGGGGGTATATGATATTTATTCCCCTCTTTTATATTTTCCCAATCCATAATGCCTTTAGCTTTATTGAAAAAAGCAAGCACCCTGAATTTGTGTCTCACTTCATCATTTATTGCCATTTTTATATAATGGGTTAATATTTTCTTTTAAAAAACGAAATTCCACGTCAGTATCAAACATATAATTCTTATCCTCATTAGAACCATCGTAAGTATATTCTATGGAATATGAATGTTTACCAACAACATAAATATCTTTTCTTTTACCGCCTGCAATTGGTGGTATATGATACCAATGTTTAACTTTAATGTCAGGCAAAGTGGTTTCTTTGATGACTACTGTTTTCCAATATTCTCTACGTTCATATTCGCTTGACATTTTAGGGTCTAACATTCGTTTTTTAGTTGATTCCAAAAGAGGACACCAATTAGGTATGTCAATCTTTTCTTTAACGTCTGCCATATATTTTATAGTCTTTGCTGACGTAAAGCCCAACTCTTTACATTTAGAGCAAGACCAAGTAGCATAATCAGAATCTTGCCTAAATGCAGACTTACGTGAATGTTTACAATCATTGCAGCAATCAATTTTGCTACCATCCCTTAATGTATAAATGTTAGTTGCGGTTGGAATAATTGGCTTACTTTCTTTTTCTCTTAAATAATTCCTAAACCCAAGATTTGAGTCTTCATCATAAAGGCAAGTATCGCATTCTCCGCAATATTTTTTATCGCATTCTGTCATTATTTTCCCTAATCTATGCATTCCTTTTTTCTCAATCATCCATCCAAATCTTCAAAAAAATCATCCAAATCTTCATACCCTTCATCTTCACCATCAAAATCTGACGCTAAGCCATCTTCATCCGCAAAAGGGAATATGTCATCATCATTCTGAGGTTGTGGCATTTGAGAATCAGTTAAAAAATCATCGGCTGTATGGTTTTTCATCCATTCATCAATTTCGCCACTTCTAAGCTTCCAATATTCATCAAATGTCATATTAATCTTTCCTTCGTTCATATCATGAACATAATCTTGGAAAATTTTAGACTTAAGTGCAACAGGGTCATTGATTGTTGATAAATCATCTTGATGCTCATTAGCAACAAATTCATCGCCATAAAGTGTACTGCAAGTCAAATTAAAAATTTCTTCTCCTAATAAACACAAAGTTTCCATCCTTACTCCGTGTGGCTCAATAAAAAAATGCAGCAAGTGATTAATATTCATTGTGATATATTCGTATTTGTCATCCTTTTTTCTCATTTGCCTCGACATTGAAGCAGTTAGTTTATTCAATGCTGACGCCAATTCATCAATGTTTTTGGATAATGATAAAGGATTATCGTGTGTTCGTTTCTTTTTAACAAAGAGTGTATCAAACACACCATTTCCATTAACGCTTTCTCTAAACTTATAATATAAATGATGTTTTTTTGTCATTCGAATAAAATATTCAATGACAGTCTTTTCAATTAAATTGCTTTTATTTCTCATTTTATTATTAAATATATTGATGTTCTTTGACAAATATATAATAAAAAAACGAGAACCCAAAAGTGTCCTCGTTAATAAATCTTAAATTATATCTTCTTTTAAGTTATTGCTATATTTCTAAATATAATGGTTTATAGGCAAGTTCATAAGACTCGTTAAGTAATGAAACATTATATACCTCAGTGCCTATACCATTTACTACTTCTTTTTCATGGTTTGAACTATGCAAATGACCATGCAAAAGTATTTTAGGCTTTTTTGTTGAAATAACAGTAGTTAACGCATCATTGCCTATATGCTCTTCATTTTGATTAAATCCTTCTAAGCAAACATCTGATGTACCCATAGGCGCATCATGGCATAGCATAATATCAACATTATATGGCATATTACTTAGCTTTTCAACTTCAGATTCATATGATTCCATAAAGGCCCAAGAGCTACCAAAAATACTACATAATGGCGTCCCATAAATAACGTAATCCTTACCATTTTCATCAGTATAAGTTGCTGATTCATTACATAAATACGTTATCTTAGTACCAATGAGTAATTCACGAAATTCTCTTTCACTACGTTCAGCTACAAAATCGTGATTACCTGCAACGATAAATATGTGCTCTACGTCTAAGCCCTCACACCAAGGTATAAATCTTTTTTTTAGCCACCCAATCATTGATGGTATGCTTCTTTGAAATTTAAGAGGGGAAAAATCCCCACAAATGCACAAAATATCTGATTTTTTTATGTCAGGATAAAGCATACCATGCATATCACTAATAGCTGCTATTTTCATTATATATAGTTATTTTATTAATTCAAAATGCATTGCTTCATCTCCATAACGCCAACAATTTAAATAATGGCAAATACCCTCTTGTTCGTCATAAGGTTGACGCTTATAATTAAAAACACATCTTAGGCATCTTGATTGATAGCGTTTACTATGTAAGTAGTGGTCAGAAAATCTTTCAGTAACTGCTTTTACTTTAAGTCCTATCACATTTACGACTACTTCTTTTATTGTTACGTAGTCATCTATCATATCATTCATATTATTATAATCTATGGTTTGGGAATAGTACTAAGCCTAATTGATTAGTTATAAAAAAATAGGGTCATATGACCCTATAAAAAAAATTATTTTTTAATTTCAGCCTTACCATTCACTACAGTTGCTGTAGGCTTTTTCTTCTTTGATGGCTTAGCTTTTCCTTTTACCTTTGACTTAGATTTAAATGGAGTTAAATCTGCAGGTCCTTCTGCGTCATCGTCAGCAGATGTAGACTCAGCGGTGGATTTTTCGCTTTTGGTTTCATTCAAGTCTTCCTTAACCTTTTCAACATCTGCTAAAAATTGTTTCTTTAATGCTTCCTTTTTTTCAGTGTAGGCATCAAGCAACTCTTGAATCTTTTCAGATTTTATTGCATTAATGTCCTTTTTCTTAGGAATTGAAAAAGTTAACAATTTCTTTTCATCGTCATAGCTTCTTGTCATCTTATCAACTTCAGCATTTTCTGGAATTGTTGTAGAGACAACATTCTGACGATTACCATCTTTTGATTTAACTTCCACTGTAAGCACACCGCCTTCAGTAGTGAATCCAAGCGTGTCATTTTCCTTATCATAAGGAACTTCAACTTTTAAATCAGTAAGAGTGTCTTTAACTTCTTTGATGAAGCCACCTACGTTGCTAAACAAATCTTTGCCCTTATTAATAATAGGGTTAAAATCTACATCATTGAAAAGCATATCAGTTTGTTTGTCCAACTTATCAATCATTTTGTTGGCGCTATTCAAAGCTGATAGCATACTTTTAAATAAACTACTCATAATTTATATAATTTAAATAATTTTAAAGTCTATAGTAATTCCGTCTGCACAATTATAACTAAATGAATTGAAGGTGTTTTCACTATCAGAAATATAGTGTGGCAGATTAGATATAGCCGTATACTGATATGAAACGACTTTTTTTCCATAGTCAAATCCAAATATTTTATTTATTTGTTTTTGGCTGATATTAATATTAATATTCTTCATAATTACTATTTTATTTTCAATTACAAATATACATATTTTTTTTATTAAAGCAAAATATTTATTGCTATAAAAGTATTAAAAATGGTTAAAAATTTAATTAGTGAGATAGTTACAAAATGCTTAAATAGTTATATTAACGAAAACGTTTTATTAAAAGAAGAACATGTTAGTATAATTAATAACATGGATGGAATGATTAATCTAATAGATAAGTTTTGGGAATCACCTGATGATGTTTGGTGGGTCAAGATAGAACAACGTGCTAAAGACGCCATAAAGTATGGTAAAAGGCATAATATTCCTGATAAAAGAAAGAACCCTCACATGTGGCGGTCTATATATGATTTATACCCTATTGATGGCACAAAAAGAGAAAATCATATTGGTTATGCAATAATTAGAGGTAGAACAAAAGAAGAATGCATAAATTCTTTAAAAAATCTTAATGTGCACCTTAATTCCTTTTGGTCTCATAGAGAGGGAACTAATGTAATCCCTTCTAATGGAAATATGGACGCATTGATATATATTTGTAATAAATATTTTGCACGTGCCTATGTTTCTATTAATAAACGCTCTATGAAACAGTCAATAGGTAAAGCAAGAGAGTGGAAAGGTAGTAATAATATCAAAAAAAAGCCTTTATTTAGGTGGATTGACCCTAAGACTAATAAGATATACGACAGGCAATTTCATCACGCTGTAGGGCAAATAAAGAGCGGAAATGATGGTGTTGTGGATTGGAATAAAGTAAGGCCATTGGCTTTAGTGGACTGTGATATTGATGACGCTAAAGCACAAGAATCGTTAAGGCAATTGTTCCAAAATAATAAATGTGATATATATTTTGACGGTGCTTCACATGATGGCTGGCACTTTATAATCGACACACATGGAAAAGATTTACAAAGAGAATTTAATGCTATTGCACAAAATTATCCAAGTCAAAACAAACCTGGCGACCCACCTATCTTACAAAAGCAAGATGCATATGAAATGCTATATTCGCCTATTGGTATATAATAATAAAAAAAGGATTCCTTGTTTAGGGAATCCTTTTTTTATTAATTTATTCTACATTTTGCCTAATTCTTCCTTATATTGAGGTAAACATTGCATAAATCGTTTGATTACTTCAGGCTTACCTGTATGCTTGCCCATGTCCTCAGAAAGTTTACACGTATCGTTAAAGAAAGGCCAACTTTCAGTCATTTTAGCTGCTACCAACTTAATTACCATATTAGATGGCTTAACATTAAGACCTAATGCTTTATAGTCATTAGTGAAATGTGTTCCAATACCAAATGCAGGTTGGCAAATACCTTTTGCAACTTCTTGAATCTTAATTGCAGAATCAACTGAAAGTGCGTTACTAAAAACAATCTGTTTTGATTTAGGGTCAATCTTCAAAGACTTATACTTATCAATGATTTTTCGCATTTGGTCAAAGTTATTACCACTATCAATTCTAAGTCCTCTGAACTGATTTGCGAAATCTTCAGAAAAATTAAGACTGAAAATATCCCATCCATAAGAATCATAAAGCATTACACCAAGCGCACCTCTGAATGTGTGCCTCCAAGCTTCCATTGCAAGATGGTTAGCCATAGTAGGGCCGCCATACATTGCAGCAATTCCACAAATGAATTCATGCGCCATAGTACCAATAGGTGTAAGGTCGTATTTCATAGCTAAATAAACATTACTTGTACCTGTGAAACATCCACCTGTTAGAGCTTTCCAATTTCTTGAATTATAACAATCCACAAATGCTTTTACCACAACTTCTTCAGTGGTGAAATCCGCACGTCTGCGTACACCAAAATCACTGAAATTGCATCCAGCTTCAAGCAATCGTTCACACTTTTCGTATGAGATTTTGTAGTATTCATCATAGTCAAAACCAATATTTTGGTTTGTCATAATATAGTACAATTCAGAAATGATTGCCATAATCATGACCTCAAGCAGTACTGTACAAGACCAAGGTCCTTCAAACCAACCATGCAGAGTGCCATCTTCGTGCTGTTCGAAGTGCACCCAATTATGGTCAAATCTAAACCCTTTAAGGTAAGTGAAGAACCAATTAGGGAAGTATGTACATTTCCGCTTCAAAAAGTCAATTTCTTCATCGGTAATGACAAGTTCGTCCAAGAAATTTATCTGACGATTAAGTTCGTCAACAAACCCTTTTGGGTAAATACGATTATCTCTGTCAATAAACTCATACTTTACGATAGAACGAGGGAAGTTATCAATAATGGCACAAGCCATTGATAATTTATAAAGGTCAGTGTCAGTAAAATGTCTAATAATCTGCTTAACTTCTTTCATTTTTTTATTCCTTATTACTTTTTAACTTTAATTCTTTTCAAAACCGTGCCTTTATCGGCAATTGATTTAACGTCTTTAATAGATTCTTTCCATTTAAAAACCCTATTAAATAAGCCAATTTGGTCAAGATAAGATAAAGCATCGCCATATGACGCAACTTTTTCTTGCAATAATGCAACTTTTTCACCTAATTTGGCTTCTACTAATTCGTGGGCTTTAATTGTCTCTTTCATAGATTTATATTCATCAAGAGACAATTCTATTCTTCCTACGTTATCCATTATGCGTTGATTTTACTATAATAATCCCCAATCACCTTAGAAGTATCTTTTGTGGGAACGCTAAAATTACCACCAATAAATCTGATACCTAATATTGAGAAAAAAAGTTTCCAATCATTAAGAATTTCTTTAAAGGTTTTTTTACTGTTAATATTGAAATACGGGTTCATATCGTATTTCATTTTAGGGTTCATTACCAATATTCTACTTAATTCTTTAGCGTCTTCAGAAAAATAATTTAAAATTGTTTCTGGTTTGCCAACACGTCTTGGCGTAATTTTTCCACTATAATCATCTAAAAAACTATATGGATTTAGTGTATTTTTAAATTGATTACTGTCAGCAATACAATATTTTCTACAATAAATCCCATTCTTTTTTAAAATGTGTAAAAATTGAAAAGTATGATATTTAAATGTTTTTGAATCAATATCTCTGCAATCCATATATTTGTTTTTGTTTTAAACCCAATTTACCTTTTCAGTTTCAGTTGCAAATTTTTTAATAGCAGCACCACCGTCAATTGAAGGGACATATTTTTTAAGCACATTAAATTTAATATCAGGTAAATTTTCCAACCCACCTTTCAATGAATTAAGCACGCAAATGTCACCTGCTATTCCGCATATATCTATTTCTTCAATATGGTACGATGCAATAAGTTCTTTAAGTTTTTGGCAAGACCTAAAGTTGTCAAAAATTGAATATTCATCTACATTTTCAGAATCCCCTTTTCTTAGGACAATAGTTTCGCCTTTAGTCAAATAAGATTCCCTTAGTAATGGTGTCCATATAGAAGCACCTTCTGAATTTTGCACACAATGTAACGGCCACTCGCCACCATTTTCTTTAAATGAACAGTGGAAAAACGGATGCCAATCAGTTGTAAAAATCTTCAGAAGGTATTCACCATTGCTATTATGCAAATGATAAGAAAGTCTATTCATTTTATCCTCAGCATTTTCAACTGGAAGTGTTCCGTTGATAAAATCTTTCTGAGCATCTATAATTAATATTGCTTTATTTTTCATATGTATGTTTGTACAATTTTTTTTTCAGCTTCATTAAGACCGAAATAGTAATATTGTTTTATTACGTCAATATTTTGTATAGGGTCATTGCAAATATTGTTAACTAAACAGAACAGTCTCCATCTAACAGAAGTCCTCATCCAAAGTCCTCTTTTACCATCAGAGTACCAGTCACAAAACATTTTTGTTCTTTGGAAAAAAGATTCAGGGTCTGAATATATGCGACCAAATTTGCATTGTTCTTCGATATGCTTCTTTAAGCTACGTTTCGATAAAACCCCATGCCATCTATACATAGTGTCTTTAAACTCTTCGAGTATGCCTTCTTTTTTGCAAAAGCTTAATAACTTATTTATATTATTATCTTTATCAATTCTCATCAATGCTATTTTTTTAAAAATTTTCTATTGCTAAATATATAATTTATTTTCTAAAAAACTATTATATAAATGTTAAATATTATATAAAAATAGCACGACTTAAACCGTCTTCTTAATATAATCATTAACTATATCAAAGCAATCATCTTTAGTAATTGTTGGGTCTTCCAAATACGCATCTTTGATTTTTTTGAGAAGTCTACCAATTAAAGGTCCTGATTTAATATTAAATTTATTAATAATATCTTTTCCGTTAATAGGAAGTTTAATAACTGATAAATTACGTTTTTCTACCTTTTCCATTTCTTTTATCTTCTTTTTAATCAATGGAGCTTGATTTGGTTTCGCCAAGTACAATTGGTTGCAGTTATTCGAATGTATTACATCCATAACAGTTTCGTAATTATCACCTGTAATTGCTTTAAACTCTCGTAAAACGCTTTTTTTAGGCGTCTCTTTGTCCCTATAAGCACTAAATGTTTCATGAAGTGCAATGCACACGCACACTTTACTAATTACACTATTAGGATATTTCATCGCCTTAAGCATTTTTTCAGCCAATACTGACCCTTCGGCTGCGTGAAATAAAAATGCCTTATTGTAGGTGGTTAATTTACCTATATCATGTAATAGTCCTGCTAAACGGTTAACCAATTTAGGTTCGGTATTATCAAGCACATCCAACGAATGCTGCAAAACTGTTATTTTAGGATTCATATTTTGATAAATATGTTTCATAAAATCAGCGCATGGGATGGTGTATTCAAGAAGGTTATTGCAACAAAGCATGCGCTTTATTCCTAAACTTGGTTTATTAGTTAAAAGTATTTTAGAAATTTCTTCAGTAATTCTTTCTTGCGAAACAATTAAAATTCTCTTGGCATTTTTAACCATACCTAGCCATGTTTTCTTTTCAATACCCCATTCAAATCTTGTTGCAAATCTAATAACACGTAAAATTCTTAATGGGTCATCATTGAAAATAATGTCAGGGTCTGTTGGTGTACGAATGACTTTATTTTTAATGTCATCAATTCCTTTACCTGTGTAATCACGTAATTTATCATTGGATATATCATAATAAATCGCATTGATAGTCAAATCACGTCTCATTGCGTCTTGCTCAATAGTACCAAAAGATGTGGTAGGATTGCGTGACTCACTATGATATTGTTCTTTTCTTGTGTTTACACATTCAATTTCTATATCATTAAATTCATCGCTATTAAGTAGCTGTAACTTAGCTGTACCATAAGTTTCAAATACAACTGGATTTTTATCTTTAGTATAGCAATTATTTTTAAAAGTTAGGAAGTTAGCAAAGCCAAGCCCTCCTGTTGGTAAATCTATAACAAGGTCAATATCTTTACAAGGTTTACCCATTAAAGAGTCACGTACCGCACCGCCTACTACAAACACATGTCCTTCATAGACGGTGTTTTTAATACTTTCCTTTATGTAATTTATAAGTTTAATTACTTTTTCGTCTTTAAATAAATCCATTTCTTGTATTTTTAAAACGGAAGCCATTCACCCACATCGCTTCTTTTAATTTTATTTTCTATTTCTTGATTTAATGTTAAAGGGTATTTAAAATAAGCAATTTCGTGTTCATAATAGAATGCTAAATCATCAGTGTCAATTTTTTTATTGTCTAATAACTTATAAATTTGCGGAGCATAAGTTATTGGGACGGAATGAAATGAATTTTTAGCACCTGTATCATAATACTCTTTTTCATAAACATCAATCACGGACTCTGAAAGATGTCTAATAAATTGGTGTAAATGTAGCTTAAATTTATTAACTCTAACGTCAAGTCCTAATTCGTCTTTTAAGAATACAGGAAGGTGATTAATGTTTTCATAATCAAAATCATTAAATTCTTTTTCTGATAGTTTATAAATTACTTCATCTGAATTCATTGAAAATGGTGTCTCAAATATTGGAAAATATTTAGATAGCAAAATATGTACTTTATTAATTAAATATTTTTCTATAGCCATAGTTCTTTTTGGATTTAGTTTACCAAAAATTACTTGTCTTGTATATTTTGAATCTTTCACATAATCCAAATCTGTAAACTTACCAATAAATTCTTCATATGTATTTGTATCTAAAATAATTTTAGGGTCTATAAATTTAAATGCTTGGAAATTAGCTTTTTTCAAATCAAAGCTAACAAAAAAGTTATTATCTTCATTAGCTTGCGTTTCAGTGTATAGATTTGCATTGCTAATAGGTTTGTCAATTTTGAATTTAGACAAATCAAGTTCATTAAACCTTTTAAATGAATCTGAATTAAGCGTAGATTCTATAATATTATTCCTAACATTAGAATATTCTTCCAAAAATTTACCAGGGCTATTATCGAACTTCTTTTTTATGAGTTCATTTAATAATATGAACTTTGACTCACTACCAAAACGGTCTTCAAAATCCCTAAGTCTTTTTTCAAAATAAGGATTTTGTATTAATTGTATTGGAAGTTTATAATCAGAAACAAATCTTTCCTTTAATTTTTTTTCTATCAGCGTTTCCATAATTTTTAAAAAACGTATTTTTACATTGCAAATATATATAAAAAAAAGCAGACTCAGAAGAGCCTGCTGTTAAACAATGTTAATCATCACTTCTTGAACATTCATAGATAGTAATTTTATCATTAGGCTTTAGTTTACTCACAAACCTATCAAAAAAATTAGTTATCCAATCAAGTTCTTTTCCGTCATCATCCATATCTTTCCACCCATTTTCATCCAAATACCCGTAATTCCAGTAAGCACAGTTGTATGCTACATAAGATTCTTTATTCTTGAAATTACTAAAGTATTTAGTTTTATCCTTCATATTATTGTATATTTTCTTTTCTTCTTCAGTTTCTGGCGATTTGATACCGTGAACTAAATCCCATACAATTTCATATGTGTTAGTGTTTTGCATATTCATAGCGCTCCAATTAATATCAGAATTAACCGCTTCATATGCTTCTTTATTACTTTTTAACTTTAATGGCAAAGAAAAATTTTTCCCTAATCTATAATATGACCATTTACCATTTGGGTTTGTATCTGATAGTGCATTTCCGTTTTTATCATAATATAAGCCATCAGTAATGCTTTGGTAATATTCAAATGAACTCATATTATTTATTGCTTTTTTACGTTCTTTGAAATAATCTATCTGAAATGCTGAAAGACCAAATTTAGTAGGGTCATTTATTATTTCATTCAATATTTTAATCGCATTTTTTTGCAATTTAGAAGCATCAGTGTATTTGTATTTAATATAAGGCTCTACTTCTAATTTGTTATCATATTTTTTCATAAGTTCTTCAGGGTTATCCCCAACAACCATCACCGAAAAAAACTTGCTTCCACTACTCATAAGTTACACAATTTATAATTGATTATTTTCAATATTAAATGGCTCGGCTAATACATCGTAAGGATTTGCATTCACCTCAAACACCCCATCTAATGCAGCATCTACTCTAGCATAATGATTTTCATTCACCATTTCTTCTTCATTCACTATTTCCCCTTCTATTCCTTCTTCATCAAGCCTAATAGGTGCTTCACGGTTGACTGGAATGTTTCGGTAATCCTCAAGAGCATCGACATTTCTATTAGTAAAGGACATTTTAATTTTACGCATAGCATTCTTATTTAGTGCATTTTTAGCTTTCGTTGTTAGAAGTGGATTGATAACTTGCCCATTAGTGATTGAAATAAAGTTTATTCCTGCACGTGTTTCAACATTAGCAATATTATAATGCCCATAAATCCAAGCTTCGGGTTTATTATGATTTTTTATAAGATAATCATAAATATTATCCATAACTAATCGTGCATTTTCCAAATCATCAATCAAAGCTTTATCTGTTTTAACCCAAGGTATTTCTTTATAAGAAAAATCAGGAAAAGAAAATGTAGGGGCAATATGTGTTATAACATAATCAATTTTAGTATTTTTTAATTCTTTTAGTGATTCAGCATCAAAAAATGGCGCTTCATCTTCCCAATAGATTTTCTTTGATTCATTAGATGTAATGCTATTAATTAATTCTTGATGTTTCATCTTCCAAGACCTATTAATAGATATTCCACCTCCAACACATAGAATGTTTTTACTGCTTATCTTTATTAATGAATAATCTGGTATTGATTTTACATTAGATAAATTTATAAGTTCGTCTTTGAAGAAAGACGGATTATCATCATTTCCCCTAATAAAGAAAAGATATGTATTTGCTTTCGAAAGGGCTTTATTAATTTTTGCTAATATTAACTCATAATATTTAATATCATTAAACCCTAATTTTTCATTGCCGTTTATTATAATGATAGAATCATTATAATTTGTTTTCTGGAATGGAACACTGCCTAATGAACTAATGGTAGTCCAAAAAATGTCTGTTGATGGCGCTACCATATACTTTTCATTGCTTGATTTAGCTGTATCTAATTCAATCTTATTAGAAAGCCCTTCATTAAGCGTTTGTACTATAGATTTAATATTACCCTCATTACTACCTATAATGTAGAAATTGGTTACTGATGGTAGTTCATAAATTTTCATATAATTTTTAATTAATTTTTTTTAGTTTGAAAACTTGTATGATTCCTTTTTTGGCAAATATATACAAAAAAAGTTAAAATAACAATCTATTAATAAAAAAAATAGCTGATAGAAAATAATCTATCAACTATTCTTTTTTTGTCAAAGGTATAACTATTCTATCGTTTCATTGTAGCAAGCACCTTACTAAAGAGTTCGCTCAATTCAGATTGGCTGCCATTGTTTGATGGTATTGTTTCGATTTTAGAAGATGCAAGTTTTTCAAGATTGATACCCTTCTTAGCTGCAAGTTCTTTATCAATACTACGAATCCGAATATCAGGACGGCTAAGAAGAATCTTAACTGCTTTAACATTATTTGCATCAATTGCATTTGTAAGGGCAGTAAAGTCAAAATCGTTGATTACGTTGACATCTACATTTGGTTTAGATGCAAGTGATTCAACAATCCAAACCATTTTTGGACTTTCAGCTGCAATGTTAATTGCAGTATCAAGGCTAATGTCTTGAATGTTAAAGTCAAAAGTGTTACTGTCAAGGATTACTTTAATCATAGATGCAATATTACGTTCATCTTCTGGAGAAGAAGAAACTTCTTCAGTCTCATACGCATAAAGCAAAGATGATAGTAAGTTTTCACCGTAGCCATCTTCTCTAGAGCAATCAAAAGACTTATGATTTACAATTGCCCCAAACAAGTCATACATTCTATTGTTGATTGCTGAAAAGATAGGGATTCTATCATTGAATTCAAAATTGACATCAAACTTATCATCTTGCTCCTCGATAAGCTTGATTGCACCCTTTTCGTCACCTTCATCAATAAGCTTGTGAAGAAGAATAGAAGGGTTAATCTTTTCACGATTGATAAATTCATCGGTAGCAATACCAATCTTAGAAAGATACTTTTCTGTTGTAATGTTACTACCAAAGGTGTCTATCATTGATTGAAGTGATTCAACTTTATAAACGTCCTTGCGATAGAACATAAGCAATACTGCTTTATCATCATTAACTTCAAGGTTGAAATCAAGTAAGATATAGATACTTGAATTACCATTTGAATCTATCATGAAATTCTTGTAATTGATGAAAGTATGAGCAACAAGCATTTCGATGCCTTTATTTGACAACGCCTTAAGAATAATTCGTCCATCCTTATTATATGCAATTGCAATATCACTTTCGTGCTTAGAAATGAATTCTACAACACTTTCCAAAGACCAATCAAATCCGTTAATACGCTTAAGATTAAGGAATGTACCCATCTTAATGCCATACATATTAAATGCATTGTGGATATTAACATATTTACCGTGATACTTAATACCTTCACCCAACATAGACTGATTTGTCTTTGAATGCGCATTAACAATGCCCCTATTGTCTTCTACAGTGAAGCCAATATGTGAGAATTCATCGCTTTCAGGTTTACTGAAATCAAAGAAGAAATATTGAGTATGCAATGGGTTTGTATGGCTGAGAACGTAGCTATTGAAATAGCTTGATTCACGTGTGATACACCAACCAGTTCTACCACCACCGCACAATTTACGTGACGAATCAAAATCAGGAATCTGAAGGATTACTACTGAACCCTGATTATAAACGATTTTACAATTTGGCGTATTGTTAGCCATAAAAGCAAGCATATCTTCCTTATTCCACTGATAAGTTTCCTCAATTGCTTTAGCCAAACCGTCTTTCAAAGATGTAACGTCACGGAAAGCTGAACAAAGGCTAATGAAATTTTTCTTACGATTAGCCGTAAGTTTATTGAACTTTTCAAGGATGTTGTACCAAGATTTGAATTTTCTGTTTGAATGAGCAGTCAAACCATTCAATTCATCCAACTTCAGTTCTTTTGTTAACATATGACGCTGCTCAGTGTTAAAAGAATTGATAAGATTCTTTACAAGAGAAATCATATTCAAACCAAGAATTTCTTTGTTGAGCAAACCAAAATCAGCATTTGAAGAATATGCTACAATATTCTGCTTAGAAAGAGATTTAATCAGTGTTTTGTTGTTGTCAGCCCATTCTTTTATATGTACCAAATCACCAAAGCCTAAATTCTTGCTGAATACGGCTTTCAAAGCCCAAATTTGGTAGTTAGGTGTTCCTTCGAACATCTTAATAATGGACTGAAAAACTGTATTTGTCTCAGCGTTAATACCATACTTCTTAATTAAAGGCTCAATCTGTTTCTTAGAGTAAACTACTTCTGACATTTTTAAAATCTTTTATATTAAATTCTTAATTTTGTTTCTTATTAACAATGCGAATATATATAAAATAATCTTCAAAACAAATTCTACAATGTTAATAAGTTTTAAAAGTTAAAAAAGAATTTGGCAAGATTAACTTGCCAAATTACACATATTTAGGGCTGTAACTTTCTAATGATACTTTATATTCAGCTTCAAAATTTTTCACCCATTCATTTACACTATGGTTACACTTAATCATTTTAGAAGCAATCAAAGAAAGTAATTCAGGTATGTTGCATTTAAAGGCATAACGTATTGAATAGAATAAATAATCATTTGGCTTGTTGAAATCATAAGCTGATATTGCTTTTTTCATAAAATGCGTAAGCATACCAGCTTTAGCATCACTGTTTGCTATTGATGAAACCATATTATTATATATACGAGAGCCTTCTTCGTGCTCCATTATTAAATCCATAATAAGCATTAATGAAATATAAATGCAATCATTCATTGATGATAATGTTCCGTCATTGTAGGATTTAAATGTTGCATCTGAAGGCATAGTCATATTTTTATACCTTCCACCTTTAGAGGAAGCCATAGCGCTAAAAATACGGCCTATCAAAGAATCAATGTACCCACTACCCATCACGTTGCCAAGCTTAATCCCATTATCATAAAATACTTTAATTATATCAAATGAGTGATGAGATATAATAGAATCCAATATTACTGAATAGTATTCATCACCTGATATATCTATTTCATTTTCAAGCATTGCATTAACAACCCTTTCATCTTTAATCAATTGATTCACAATTGGCATTTCAAAATTAAAAAATGCGCTTCTAAATCTATTGCAAGGGTCGTCAGTTCTACAAATAATATCATAAGGTAACCCAAATTCAGCTAATTTATAATCAAATGAAACATATGCGTTTTCAAAATGCTCATTATATAGTGTGTCTACATAAGATTCATAGTTTTCACTATTTTGACTTACAATACCATAAGTAAGCTTATTAGGGTCTGTTTCGCTAGAGTTAAAATCAGCGAAAATTATAAACTCACGCTTCCAAACATCACGGTTAGTGCTTCGCTTAAAATGTTCACCTAAGAAATCACAGATACCAGAGTCAAGAACTATAAGTACTAATTTACCATCATTATCATATGCAATTTCATAGCTACCTTTTTGTATGTATTTATGAAAATGTTCAAAAAATGATTCTCTGTCCCATTTATATGGTATTTTATCATAACTTGTAACTTCAGATAGTTTTATTCCATCTTTTTCAAGAATACTAAAAATACCACTGGAAACGTTAAACTTATCTAAAAATGATGTTATTGTACGTCTTTGTCTCCTTCTTGGACTGTCAGTCATTAAATTGTGATTAGTAAAGTCATGGGCATTAGTTATACCACGGTTAAAGACTGACGTGAAACCTATTATTGATTTTTCATCATCCTCAGGTTTTGAAAAATCAAAAATCATATATTGAGTAGCTTTACGTCCATCGCCAATATAATTGTTCCAATAAGTCTTATTTTTAGAAATACACCAATTAGTGGACTTACCAAGATATTTTACTGCATCATAATCGTTAACTTTAACTAAAACGATATTTCCTTTAATAGATACTATTTCAGCGTGTAAGTTTTCAGTATTTTTAATGTAGTCAATTAGTGAATCCTTATCCCATTCAAAATGTATATTAACTACATAAGCCATTTGACGCATAATTTCGTCAGTGTCTTCTATAGTTGACATTTTTCTAATGAAATTAGATTTTTTAACAGATGACAATTTACCGAATTTCGATAATGTTTCTATGTCCCTATTACTTAATACCCTTTCTTTAAGTAATTTTTTCTGTGCAGTGTTGAAAGAATTAATTACGTCATTAATTCGCTTATTTCTTCTTAATTCGGTGATTTCTAAAAGAAGACCATCTATTTGACTAAAAGTTGTATATCCTGTAACTGTACCTTTTTTGAGTTTTTTTGACAATTGAGAATAATTGTTAGCCCAATCAAGTACACGTTTAATCGTACAAATAGGTACACGATGCGCATAATGCAGTGCTACCGCCCAAAAAAAGTAATTTTTTGAACCATTTGCAAGGCAATAGAAAAATTTAGCCATAGAATCTTCTTGACTAACATATTTTCTATTTACTACTTCAAATTGCTTTTTATTTTCATCGCAAAACTTTCTATATTGAGGTGTAAAATCTTCAGGAACTAGCCACATCAACGTTATAAAGTCCGAAATATACTTCATGTTTGATGGGTCTAAATTGACCTTAAGCACATAACCCCATTGATTGTTTAAACTGACAAATACGTTATATAACGGTGTATTTCGATACGGCTCAGGGGAAGGTTTATCATGACCGTATTCATTATTATAAATGTAAAGAAAATCTTGCTTGCCACGTCCAGGAACATTTTTCCCGCTAACCTTTACAACTTTCGCAAATCTAATTCTACTATTACCATTGCTATATATAATTGTTCTTGGTGAGGATTCCATCAATCTTGAAAGATGGTGGAATCCTCTTATTTGTGTTCCTATCATATTATGATTTTTTTTTTAGAATGAAATTTCTTTGTTAAATACGTTAGCGAATGCCATTTCAAAATCAATGTTAAGTTCTTTGCACTTAGTTTTGAGTGATTCCTTAATTTCTTCAATACGCTCTTCGTATGTATCAACAATATATTGAATTGTTTCTTCGTTAACACTATTATCATTCTTATCTGAATCCTTCTTGTCAAAATACCCATCAGACCTATTCGTTGCATTTGATGATGAACTACTAGAATGGTTATAATTATTATAATAAGAACCATATCTATCGTTGTCACCCAAAGTCTTCAAGAATTCAATATCTTTCTTATCGTCAATTTCAGTCTTTTTAAGACTTCCTGTAATAGGGTCTTTCTCCCAAGTATAAGTCTTAACCATATGGCGAATGTTTGTTGGGATAGTCTGAACAAGCTCAATACCCATAGACAATGCATTGTCTAATTCTTCAACGATAAAATATTCATCTGTCATATGGGCTTTATAACCTGCATTGCCAAAGTTCATACAAGTAAGACCAGTTCTTCTAATAATTTCAGCTTCATCAGTAACTGATTCGCTTAAGAATCTTGTCATACCATATTTGTCACATACAGGCTTCATATGTTGTCTATAGAAATCACCATTGAACATTTTAATGTTTGAACAGAGCGACCAAGCAGCACGATTAAGTTCTGGTGAGTCAAAACCTATAACATAAGAAACGTCATCAAAGAACTTCACATCCATATTATGACTACCCTTACACCCAGTTTCCTCTTCAAGATAAAATGCACCTTTCAACGTGTCAAAATGTTCAAACATATGTAAGGCAATAAGAATAGCATTCTTATCATCAGAGCCAGTACCCATACCATCAATGTAAACTTCATGCTGCCCTTTTGTATTTACACGTGTTTTAAGGTCAAGTTCTGCACCTGTTAGAACATATGCTTTTGCTTTATGTTGAACAGTATCAAGGTGGGCTGTTACACAAGGATAAAATTCACCTTCGTTTGGCTTACCTTTTACAAAATAAAGGTTTCCATAACTATCAAAATGATGGTCAATATTGTGCTTTCTTGCCCAAAGAATGAGATATGTTACCATACGATATTCATATGAGCTACAAGTTGGTACTGACATCATTTCGTACATCAGCTTTACGTTAAGGTTTTTCAAGTCAAGCTTGTTAACCTCTTTACGCATTTCATTCTCTTTCTCCGCTGGTGTCAGTTCCTTTTTTGGTTCTTCATTTTTAACTACTGAAGCTAAGCTTGTTTCTGTTGAATCATTAGACTTTGCTGAAGCAATTGGAAGTATTAAAGCTTTCTTTTCATTATTCGTTTCATCTTTAATAATTTCACCTGTCGCTTTGTCGACTTTATCACCATTAGATAAGGCAATAACATCCTTTTCAGACTTTTCTGAACTTGCTACATTTTCAGTAGTCTTTTTGTCTTTCTCTAAAATTGAGTCATTCATATTTTATAAAAAATAAATTATTCGATTTATTGACATTGCAAATATATAATTTTCTTTTTAAAAAGCTAAAAAACATTTGTTAAAGAATGTCAAAATGTTCTTTAACAATACCATTAATTGAAAAATCAATTGTTCCCTTATGGCATAAACTAATGTGCTTAAATATAGCATCACTGATTTCTAAAGATGTTTTGTATACTGTTTTGTTACCATCATATGTTAATGCTAATTCAGCACCTTCATTTATTTCGTTTTTATGGTTGTCAAACCAAGCAGCCACAAGACCACTGCAATTAAAAGCTATTTCAGTTTTATTATTCATCTTCTAAAACTACGCAAGGTATTAAAGGGTAATTTTTAATTTTATTAGATATTTGTATTCTAAGGTCATTTTTTTTACCTTTTTTTATAGATTTAATGAAAGACTTTTCTTCATTAATATAAACTTCATAGCCTATTTTATACCCTAATTTTTTTAAAACATCAATTCTCTGTTCAAGAGTTTTAACGTGGTCTATAACCCAATTAATGTCAATAAAATCAGTGGTAAAGTCTTTCGCTTTTTTAGCCATTATTCTACTATGCTTTTAAGAAGTTTTTTCTTATCCTCAGATTCAAGTTTATACCATTTACTTGAAAATTTAGATAATTTATATCTCTTCATTATATTGGTTTTGACCAAATTAGGTAGACTGTCGTAAGTTCTAATTAATTCACCTTTAATTAGAATGTTACGTTGAAAAGTTGTTAAATTATCAAAACAATCAGTCCAATCGTGAATTGGTTTTTTGAACTTTTCAAACAAAAATTTGTACTTATTACTTGACTTAATTTTCGATTCCTTAGTTTTACAATCCCAATTGCTTCTTGCTCGAATTGTGATAGAAGACTTATCAAATCCTTTAATTTTCGCCATACTTTTTATATATTATAAATTTATAACTAATATCGTCATTATCGCAACGCTGCCTTTGTGCATAAGATTCATAGTATACTTTCCATTTATCATCATTATCCCAAGGTGTATTAATAGTAGTATCACCTTCTTCAAATGAATCATCGTTAACTTTCGTGATTAAAGCTTCATTAACCAAATTCAAATCTAAAAATTGATTGTAAAGGCTTCCACCACCTATAACGAAAAGTTCTTTGTCAGAGAAAAATGCATTACATAAATCAATCACTTCATTTATGCTATGTACAATAAAAACATTGTCATTCTTGTCTACGTTAAAATTATCGTCTGATGTTACGATAATATTAATGCGATTAGGTAAAGGTGACTTATTAGGCAGTGATTCAAACGTTTTCCTACCCATAATCACAACGTTATTAGTTGTCATACGCTTGAAATTTTTCAAGTCATTTTTAATACTATATAATAGCCCACCATTTCTGCCTATTACATTTCTTTCGTTGATGCAAGCAATTAATTTAAATTTCATATTTTTTATAACTTTTGGACAAATATATAAAAAATAGTACAAAATAAATAATATAAATGATTAATATTTGTTAATAAGTTTACCGAATACCTTATAAACAAAAAAAAAACGAAAGGTAATAGCCTTTCGTTTAAATTTTAATGATTCTTATGTTTGCGAATCTTACTTAACAGAGTCAGCACTTACTGAATCAACTGCTACTGAATCAACAACTGTGGTATCAGAATCATTCTGATTTGCAGTACCTGCTGTCTTGTTTCCGCAAGACGCAAATGATAGTGCGAAAACTGCACACATCATCAAAACTAACTTCTTCATCGTTTTTTTAATATTTAAGTTAAACTTTGCTATAATTAAATAGCGTTATTATTTATTTAGAATTTCGTGAGCAAATATATAGATAATTATTTAAGCAACCAAATATATTATCAACTTTTTTTAAAAAAATGTGCACGATAACAATTTACTTGATGCAAATCAATTATATACTATACATACGAGCATATTTCTCAATCAAATCTTTGTGCCCAAATGCCCAATTGTATTTGGTAAGATTGGATAAATTGCTGATGTCAACAAATTTAATTCCATCGACCTCGTCTTTTTCATTTTCTTTGTGCGAAAATTTAATATCTTCTACTAACTTGTCTGTTATAACGCAAACATAGTCAGTAATAATATTTTGTCGCTTATCACCTGCAGGATTATCCCTTGTTGTTTCTTCGTTAAATACATCCAAAGGAAGACTCAGTCCTGTCTCTTCACGTAATTCACGCTGTGCTGCTTGCTGTCTTGTCTCACCCCAATTAAGATAGCCACAAGGGCAATTCCATGCATTAACAAATTCAGGGTCAGGTGTACCTTTTCCACGTTGTGCTGCCAATATATACCAATGTCCGTTCTTACCTTGACAGAAAACAAAGCTTACAACTGCATTGGAACGACTAAAAAACCCAAGGAAGTTTCCATCTTTATCATAGCAAGGAATATTTTCTTCCATTTTAATTTTTTTAACTTCAGCCATATTATAATTCTTTATTTGTTTCGCTTATTATAAAGTAAATAATTTTTCTACTTTTGTTGCTTGTTTATCTCCAAAATGATATGTTCCCATGCCATCTTTTCTTTTTTTTGACCAAACAACCTTAAAATCTGACGGTGCAGAATATTCGGAAATAAAAATTTCATTCCCTTTATCTTTCATCTTTCTGCACCAATCCCAAAATTTATTGTTATCAAAGTCAGATTCATATTTCTTAGTTGACTGATAAGGTGGGTCGCAATATATGATAGACTTTTTCGGTATTATCATTTTATCATAAGACCCAAATGTAAATATACAATCACTTAAATGTTTAAATTTACTTATGTGATTCATTGTTCCACGATATGCTTCTGCTATGTGGTCTTCATTGCGCTTTAAATTTTTATGCGCATAGCCATTCCACCAACTGCTACCATAAGAACATGCATTGCCAACATACCCTATCATCCATTTAGGAAAAATGCCATCTTTAGACAAATATGAATACTTCATATTAGTATAATCTTCCAATGTAACTTTTTCCAAAGGTTTTTCACCATTTTGAAATGCTTTCCACATTTCAACCACATATTCATTATAATCATTACCTATTTTTTTAGGAGTGTCAACTAAGCTAAATGTATTACATCCACCCATAAAAGGCTCTACATACCATTTATCATTAGTAAGATTCTTTGTTATTATAGGTAAGATAAATTTGGCTAACTTAGCCTTACTTCCTTGGTATCTCATATGGCACAAATATATACATAAAAAACGGAACTACAATAAGTAGCTCCGTTAATTTATGTTAATGTGGGTCGTTCATTAAGATTTAATTCTTTTTCTGACTTTAATGGCTCGCCACCTGCCCCAACAAGTTCTTCGTATTTAAAGAAGCAACTATTATTTGATGCATTCACTATCCAATTATCAGTCCATTTATTATATATTAAATAGTATAAAGGTACATTAGGGTATTTATTATGCGCCTTTTTATGCTTCCTAAATGCTTCAACCCTATCTTGTTTTGTGTCTGGCCTTTTTGATACTATAAAACTTATGGGTTTTAATTGCAATAGGTATTTAAGCTTGCCTTCTTTATAAGCTTTAATGTCTATCCCCATTTCAGAATCTTCAGCATCACTTCCGTGCTCAACAGTATACCCACTTGACACTAATTGACTAATTAATTCGTTTTCGTACTTAACACCTTGAAGTGTTTCAACTATTGCATGAACTATAATGCCATCATAATACACTGATAAAGGTGTGGTATTATCGCCAACATCAGTTTTCCAATTATAAGCTATTTGTTCAAGTTCATCTACTGTCCTGCCCCTAAATTTTTTATCTAACATTATGTCTTCAGTACCACTTTTAAGGTATTTCTCATAAAACTCTTCGTAAGTTTTAGGCTTAAACTTATTGCATAAATGAACGCAAGACCCAATAGATTTTTTACAGCTATATTTATCCCTCCATACTTTACTTGGTATTTTACCTTTTAATTTATTTTTAGCATATAAATAATCATCTAATGTTTTCCATTTTACATCATTTTCAGTTAGATATTTCACGTTTCTTTGGTTTTGGCTGCGAAATAGTATTAGCAATTAATTTGTTTACTAATTCTGTTCGCTTATTTTCATCCAAGAAATCGAAATATTTAATTTGCTTCTTCTTAGATTTTTTAAACACCCAAAAAACTGACGAAAAGTTTCTTGCGTGTTGCTGTGTTTTGATTTTACCACTATGTAGTCTTGCTTTTGCTAATAATGTAAACCTATCAAGTTCCTCAAAGCCAACTGATAATGCGCACAACCAAGACCATTCTTCTGTACAAAGGAACTTGCCACCTGTAACGGTATTTTGGCACTTCCACACAAGAACCCCATCATCTTTTAACACCCTAAAAGCTTCATCAATCCAATGTTTGTAAGAATCCAATAATTCTGCAACAGGATAATATGAAGAAAAACGCTTAAACGTTATATTACTCCCTTCTTTTTCGTTTTCTTTTTTGGTAGATGCTGAATCACGTGGTGCAATGACAAATGGTAAATCTACCATCAATGAATCAACTGAATTGTCATCTAATGGTATTTTACCCCAAGGGTCAAGTTTAACAGTCTTTTCATCTTGAGGGCACACATCAAATGTATACTCAGGACGAGGTATTTCATACGTTTCTTCAGTTCCATCACCCTTAATTCTTTTAAATGAACCATAAAAAGCACCAATACTATAAGTTAAATCAGCATCAAATGGTTTGCCACCCATATGCACATCAATAATATCTTTAATGATTGAGTGTTGGTCATAACCAATGCTTTTAATTAAATCATTGTACTTTATTGCCATAAATAATTTTTCAATTGTTAATAAATGTTAATGCAAATATATATAAAAAATGTTAAAAAAAGAAAATTTATTCAATATTTTTTAGTCTAATTCTTCCCTTCATATCACGTACCTTTGTAAAGTTATTTTCAATTATATAGTTTGGCAAAGCATTTTCATCAGCAGCTACTATTATGTTAGTGTTTAATTTTACGCATGATTTATAAGCTGATTTGCGGTCTATAATAAAACTGACAGTTGTTGGTTTATTTGATGGTACATAACACGTAAGATAAAAGAAATTATTCTCTTTAGCCAAATTTCTTACGCTTACATATGATTGTCCTATTACTATTTTTCCTTTATCAGTTGAATAAAAAAATATATCATCACAATAACTAATGTCTATAAGTCTTCTCATAAGCTACTTTTTTAACAAATATACAAACAAAATGCGATAAAACAAAAAAAAATGAGTTCATTTCTGAACTCATCTTGAATATATATGAACTCCATATCATGGAGGTGATTGCATAAAAAAAGTAGCTTGTTACTGTTTCTTTTCAGTTACTGAAAATACAGCACAAACTACAACATAACCTAAAATTATCATTAAATTAACCATAATAGATATTTTGTTTAAAACATTGGAACAATTCCTGTTGGAATTAAGAACCAATGATTATTTTTAATGTTTTCTTTGATAGTTTTAATAATTTTCTTCATTATACTTCACTTACTTTACTTCATTATTTTCCCCGAATTTAAAGTGTTGGGTTAACACCTGCTTCAATGGTATACTTGTATACTTCAGTATACATTTTAACGTACCACTTCGCTGCTTTTTTTAACATCTTAATCATCTTACTTCACTTTTAAATTTTTATTCCGTTTTTTTTTTAATAGAAGCATTAAGCTTAACTTTCGCTTACATGTTGCTTAATGTTTCTATTGTTAAGAGTGGCATTAAATACTTTGAGGAATTTGCGGTACTGAACTCCAGTAAGAATTGACTTCATATTTCTAAGATTAAACTTAATAACGTTGTCAATCATAACCTTTTTCTTTTCATCTTCAAGGTTATTAACTTTCTTCAATTCCTTGTAAAAAATGCCTTGCACTTCCTTCACTTCATACATTTGGTATGCATTTAAATCCAAGTATTTTCCCAAGCTGTTATAGTTAATACTATCTGAATAAGATTCTATCCCACTGATTCTATTAGATAGGTTAACTTGAGAAGCTTTTGACGGTAATACCATCCCAAAAGCAATTACCAAACTTATTAAAAATTTCTTCATATTCACTTACTTTACTTTATTATTACTTTCATTAATATATATTAATGGTTTTTTATTTATTTAATTAATTGATTGGTTAATTTCCCAAAACCAATCTTTTTTTGATATATATCAAGCAATTGTGTGCGTACACAGTGTGTTTTTTTAAAAAAAGCATATATTTTTATATGCTTAATATTGTTCTCTCTTACAATGCAAATATATAATTAATATTTGTAAAAAAGAAATAAATTAATAAAAAAATTAATGACTATAGCCAATTTCTCAGCCATAGTCTGTCGCTCTACCAACTGAGCTACGTCATATTTTTTTATAAAGAAACCTGCATACGAAGGAGGATTCGAACCTCCGAAAGGATTAATCCTTTAATGGTTTTGGAGACCATCACCTTCAACCACTCGGTCATTCGTATAATTTAGTATAGATGACAGGACTTGAACCTGCGACCCCTGCATCCCAAATGCAGCGCTCTACCAACTGAGCTACATCTATGTATTTAAGTCAAAAGAAAATTGTATCATTTATTAACTTTTCCTTTAACTTAGCTTAGTTTCGGGAATCAGGGTCGAACTGAATGTTTTTAGCTTATGAGACTAACGTGGAAACCGTTTCACTCTCCCGAAATGTTTTTTTTTATTAATTAGAAATTTTAGTAGTCTATAGAGGAGTCGAACCTCTCTTTTCAGAATGAAAATCTGACGAACTAACCGATATTCGAATAGACCAAGTATGCTAAAACTCGAACAAAGTTGTTTGTTTTTATTTAACAATGCAAATATATAAAAAATTATTTTAAAAACAAAATTAAATATATTAAAAATTATTAAATCAAATAGATATTTTCTTTATTAAACGTTTCTATTAATTTATTTTTGAAAATTGCTTTTTGTCCTTCTGACAGAACATATTTGTTATTTTCATTCCTACTGTGTGGGGGAATTTGGGTAAGCCACAAAAATTTAATTATACATGGTTTTCCCTTTGCAGTGTTATCTGTTACATAAAATGAAGAAAATAAAGGAAAATCATATTCACCATTAACCATTTCTTCATATCTATTCATTACCTCTCCAAATGTCAGTTTTCTCGGTTTTTCTTCTTCCATATCATTATACTCAACAAACCCATTTGAACTACTACTGCGTATTAGTATCTTTTTTTTAATTAATAGCGGAGAATAAAGGGCTCGAACCTTTGCGCCATAAATGACCTAACACGTTAGCAATGTGTCCCCTTCACCAACTTGGGTAATTCTCCGATGATACCGATTTCACTCTCGGTACAACAAGCCTACCTTACGATGTAGTGATGGGCTTGACTTACATTCTTTAATCACCTTTTCTTTCGATATTGTAATTAAATAAAGCCACCATTTACGTTCTATGCGTCCATAGCCAATATCTTACCAATGTTTATCGTTTGGCTCAATCTTAATATCTGTAAACCAATTTGCATTATAAACGCAATGCTTATCAATGTTTACGCTATCACATTTAGAATAAATTGGACAATCATATTTACAAATCATATTAAAACCTTCCTTATTTAGTCAATAAAATTAGTACACCCTAAATCTTTCCAAAATGTATCATCTTGTACTTTATATTTAAATGGACAATCATCTGTCATCAAGTTATCACATGCGCCACAATAATTTTCCCAATTTAAATTTTCTTGCATTTTTTTATTTTCTTCTTTAAAGATTTCTTTTAAAGAAGAATTATTCTTTTTCCTTTCCTTTAAAACTGACGGGTGACTATAATATTTATTTTCTTTTTTCATAATCGAACTTTTTATATAAAAATACGATTTAAAAAATGAAAATCAAGTGGTCCCAGTGAGATTCCAACTCACGACTTTCATCTTAGGAGGATGCTACTCTGTGCTACTGAGTTATGAGACCAAATTGCTGCACACCATTTCTTTATAGGTTGAAATGTAAAATTACAGCTTGACCATAATTTACCTTTTAGCTAACTTAGTTAGCAATTTTTTCCTTAACCAATTTAGAAATAAACGCTCCATCAGCAGTACTGAATTTAGCTTTAACTGCCTTCTGAATTGCACCCATATCCCTAATGGTTAATTCATGCCCCAATCCCCCAATAATGTCAAGCACACAAGCTTTAACTTCATCTTCAGATGCTTCTTTTGGCAAGAATTCCTTAAGAACTTCCAAATCACTTGTAATTTTATCCAAGCTTTTCTTATGTCCTTCAGTTAAATTCGCACGATATCCTTCAGCTTCCTCTTCCCATTCTTTTTTAATGTTTTTCAGAATTTTAGCTTCACGTGCTTCATCAATATTCGGAGTATTACTATGCTCAATTTCAACAAATCTAGCCTTAAGTAGCTTTAAAACTGCCAATTTATGCAGTTCCTTATTCTTCATTGCTTTCGCAATCAAAGTATTAATTTCTGTGTGCAACATTTTTTATTAATTTTTTTTTATAATTGCTGTTTATTAACAATGCAAATATATAACATTATACTTGTTGGCGCAAAAATATTCCTTAAATTAATTAAATTCTCCGCCCATAGCTTTATAATATTCATATGAATATTTAAAATATAGTATCTGTTTTGATG
>Ga0326512_10000055_pt1 | contig 96446 bp, 89 predicted proteins | sample 1_2617_0518_D_FD_203652 | JGI IMG/M metagenome (GOLD analysis project Ga0326512, IMG submission 203652) | Bovine rumen microbial communities from UC Davis, California, United States - 1_2617_0518 | ecosystem: Host-associated > Mammals > Digestive system > Stomach > Rumen | place: USA...
TTTGACTCTGTAGTTTTTTTGTGAGCAATTTTTTAAAGGAAATATTTAAAAGAAGTATTTAAAAGAAATATTTAAAGGAAATATTTAAAGGAAATATTTGAAGGAAAAATTTAAATGGCTTGTAATTTTTTTTCCTTTCTTGCCTCTTAAGTAATTCTTGGAACTAAGCCGCTTCTGTGGCATAAAATTCTTGGAGCTAAGCTGGCTCTGTGGTATAATTTTCCTATATGTATCGTGAATTATTAAATAGGAGTGAGCCATGAATTTTAATTTTGAAGAAGATTTTTTTAGGGAAGAAATCAGGGAGGATTTTAGGATTTCTCCTATGATGAAAAAATATTGGGCTACGTGCATGAAGACTTTAGATGCTGTGGCTGAGGTTTGCAAAAAATATAATATTAAATACTTTGCGGATTATGGAACTCTTTTGGGGGCTGTGAGACATAATGGCTTTATACCTTGGGATGACGATATGGATATCAGTGTCATGAGAAAGGATTATAACAGGCTGCTTGATATACTTAATAAAGAACTTGCTGACAATTATGTTGTTCACAGCATTTATACCAAAGATAGCCATGTTCAGGCTTTTACTACGATTTTGAACAGGGCTACTATTGATGTTGGTAATGAAAAGGATATGGAGATAAGCCAGGAATTTTTTGGATGCCCATACATTGGTGGCGTTGATATATTCCCTTTGGATAACATACCTGACGATGAGGAACTCAGGGATACATTTATAGAGCTTTATGATTCAGTCTACTTTATATCTCATTTTTATGACAAGATTGAGGCAAATGGTTTGATTGATGAAAATCTTGATGCTATTGAGGAGATGCTGAATTGTAAGATATCTAGAGGGGATAAGGCAAAGACAAAGAAGGAGCTCAGATTCCTTGTCGATAAGGTTTCAGGTCTTTTTGCTGAGGATCAAACAAGATACTGCGCTGTTATGGCAGATATTGGAAAGCTAAAGTTTGAAGATGATAAGGACTACCATGAGGCTTTTAAGGAGACAAGCTGGTTTGAGACAAGCACAAGTCATAAATTTGAAAGTGGGCAGATTGAACTTCCATGTGGCTTTGACGGTGTTCTTAAGTCTGAGTATGGAGACTATATGACTCCTAGAAAATATCTTGCGGATCATGCATATCCTATCTACAAGTCGCAGGAAATCAAGAGAAGGAAGTATTTAGGCCTTTCTTTAGATAACATGGATAGTTTTGATCAATAATTGAGTAAAGAGTGGATTTGCTTATGGAATTAAGGCTGCCGGAAGGCTTTTTAAATGATGAAGTAAGAGATGATTTTTTGATTGTCTCTGAGATGAAGAGGGCCTGGGCGGCATCTATAAAGACTCTTATGGATGTGGCTCGGGTTTGCGAGAGACATAATATAACTTATTATGCGGATTATGGAACTCTGCTTGGAGCCATAAGGCATGATGGCTATATTCCCTGGGATGATGATATAGATATCAGCGTTATGAGGAAGGATTTCAGGCCCTTGCTTGAAATTTTGGCTCGTGAATTGCCTGGTAATTATGTGGTGGCAAGCATTTATACCCAGGAAACTCACAGTATGCCTAGTGCCTCGATTTTGAATCGAAGACGTATAGATTTGGGAAGTGAGGAAGATAAACTTATCACTGGGCAGTATTATGGCTCGCCATATGGATGTGGTATCGATATATTCCCTATAGACAAGATTCCAGACGATGAAGAACTTAGAGATAATTTCTTTAACTTGTATAATATAGTCTATTACACAGAATATATGTATATGGATTTGAAGAAGTCGGGCATGTTGGATTCTATGCTGACTCAGATTGAGAGTATGTGTGACATAACTTTTAGCCAAGATAGAGATAGACAGGCTTTGATAGAATTGAGGATTTTGCTGGCTGATATAGCTGGAGCTTTTTCTGACCTTGATTGCCAAAGGTGCGCCCTTATGCAGGATATAGGGGAAAGGCAGCTTTTGGAAGGCTTTGATCCTATGTCGATGACTAAAGAGACAAAATGGTTTGAAAAAACTGAGACTCACAAGTTTGAGTATGTTGATATAAAAATCCCTAGTGCTTATGATTCAATATTGAAGGCTGAATTTGGGGATTATATGGTGAAAAAAAGAATTTCTGGTGGACATGATTATCCTTTTTATAAGGATCAGAAAGCTGAGAGAGAGCGTATATTAGGCCTTTGATGAAGGAGTATATTTTAGATTATGGAAGACTTGGCTGCTTTTTTAAATGAAGAAATAAGATGTGGATTTAAGATTTCTTCTGATATGAAGAAGGCTTGGGCAATTTCCATGGCTGTCTTAAATAAGGTTGCGAAGATATGCAGAAAATATGGCATTAAATATTATTTGGATTGTGGCAGTCTTTTGGGGGCTGTGAGACATGGTGGATTTATTCCTTGGGACGATGATATAGATATCAGTGTCATGAGGAAAGACTTTGAACCCTTGATGAGGATTCTTGCTAAAGAGTTGCCAGAGCCTTATGTGGTTAACAGCATATATACTCAAAAAGGTCATAATACGGCCAATGCAGCGATTGCCAACAGGTCTAGAATAGATGTAGGATCTGCATCAGATCAAGAAATTAGCCGCCAGTTTTATGACCTGCCATACGTGTGTGGAATTGACATATATCCTATCGATAAGCTGCCTGATGACGATGAGGAGCTAAAAGAATTCCTTTTACTTTACAATATAGTATATTTTGTCCTTTTTAATTATGACCGCTTAGCCAAGGATGGGGAGCTTGAGGAACATTTGACGCAGGTGGAAGAACTTTGCGGGGTCAGTATCAGCAGGGATAGCTACGAGAAGACCAGAGATGAATTAAAGTTTTTGGAGGCAAGAGTTGCTGGCCTTTATGCTGATGAGGATTGCGAGCGCTGTACTTTTATTCAATTTTCATCGGGAATTAATCTGGATACTTCAGACTTGTCTAGGATGTTTAAGAAGACTGAATGGTTCGAAAAGACGGTGACATTGCCATTTGAGCATATATTCCTTGAGGCGCCGGCAGGCTATCAGAAGCTTTTGGAATTTGAATTTGGCGATTATATGACAATTAGGAAGTTTACCACTAACCATGAATATCCATTTTTTAAGGCCCAGGAAATCAAGAGAAGACAGTATTTGGGGCTTAATTGTGATGATGTGGATCAAATGTGGAGTTAGGTTTTAGGGCTTAATTGCCATAAATTATGATGCCTATAGATAATAATGAGGTTTTTATGGACGAGATGAGAGTTCTGATATACAGATATGGAAGTATATGCGAGGATGATGTGATTGATTCACTAAAGAGGCTGGGAATCAAGGTGGATGAGGAGAGAGCTGAGATTTACAATAAGGAATTGACTCCGTCTGATGGCTTGGCCTTGATGAGAAAGTGGGTGGATAAGAATAATTACGCATTTATTTTTACCATTAATTTTTTCCCTTGGATAGCTGAATTGTGTCAGATAATAAAAGTTAGATATATTTCTTTGATTGTAGATAGCCCGGTTTTGGAGCTATATTCAAATTCAATTAAGAGGGAATATAACAGAGTCTTTCTTTTTGATGAGGAGCTTTATAAGGAGTTTAGTCCTAAGAATCCAAGCGGGGTTTTTCACCTTCCTCTCTGCGCTAATACTGAGAGAACTGACAAGTTTATAGCTCAGGCATCACCTGTTTTGAGACAAAAATATAAGAGCCAGATTTCCTTTGTGGGCTCTACCTATCAGGAAAAATGCCCATACAACAGGGCAAAATTGTCAGATTATGACAGGGGCTTCTGCAATGGACTTATAGAGGCTCAGCTGGGAGTATATGGTTATAATTTCATAGAAGAACATATAAGCGATGAATTTGCCGCGCGCTTTTTGGACTCGACACCCGGCTCTTACAGGTTTCCTGAGAATTGTGATGAGAATTACAGAGCGGTGGTTGCTCAGCTCTATATTTCAGTCAAGGTGGCAGAACAGGAGAGGCTTAGAGCTTTGAAACTTTTGTCAGATAATTTTGAGGTGGATTTTTACACGGGTTCGGACACTTCTGGCATGCCAAATATCAGAAATAGGGGCTTTGCAAAATCTCATGAAGAGATGCCTTTGATTTTTCATGAATCAAAGATTAATTTAAATATCACAGCTAAATCCATAAGATCGGGAATTTCGCTGAGGGTATTTGATGTGTTGGGCTGTGGCGGATTTTTGCTGACAAATTATCAGAAGGAAATTGGTGAATATTTCGAAATTGGAAAGGATTTAGTCACCTATGATTCAATTGATTCCTTAAAGGAAATATGTCAGTATTATCTGGCTCATGATGACGAGAGGGAAGAGATTGCAAGGCATGGCTACGAGACAGTAAAAAAATACCACACCTATGATGTGCGCATGTTGCAAATCATAGATGCTGCATTTAAAAATTGATATTAAATCAAATTCGGCTTTTTCCTCAATTAAACCGATTTTGCTCTCATATATATTGAGCTTATTATGTGAAAGCCAAACATCGAGCAAAAATTCTGACAAAAAGCCATAAACTCTCTTTATGGCATTTTTGCAGGCTAGCATATCCTGGATGTTATGATATAATTATAACAAATTGCGGAATTTAATTTTATTGTGATTATTTATATTTGGCTGATGTATATAAGTTGATGCGCATGAAGTGATGTATATAAGCTGATGTATATTAAGCACAAATTAGATGGTGAGGAACTTATGAGAGTTTTAATTTATGAAATTAAAGATTTTGGCGTGCTTGATGTTGTAGAGACGCTGAAAAACATGGGACATGAGGTACTTGCGATTGAGGATGACAGAAAAAGAGAACGTGTAAATGCTGAATTTGATAGCGATTTTGATATAAAAGTTGAGAGCTTTAAGCCGGATTTGCTTTTTACCTTTAACTATAGCCCTATTATATCTAATGCCTGCATGAGGCATGACTTGCCTTATGTGGCCTATGTATATGATTCGCCTCAGGTGCTTTTGTATTCTTGCACTCTTATCAATAAGAATAATCATGTTTTTATTTTTGATAAGGCCCAGTTTGAGGAATTGTCAAGGCAGGGAATCAACACGGTCTATCACTGCCCTCTGGCCTGCAATGTGGACAGAGTGACAAGACAGATTGAGGCGGCAGACCGAAGGAAGTATGATGGCGACATAGCATTTGTCGGGCAGCTCTATAATGAGGAGCACAACTTCTTTGATCGCCTGCATGACTTAAATGAGTATACAAGGGGCTATCTTGATGCTATTATGGAAGCTCAGTTGGGAGTTTACGGCGAATACTTTATTCCAAAGCTTCTGACGCCTGAAATCGTCGCTGATATGCAGAAGAGCGTTCCTGTGAAGACAAATAAGTATGGCGTTGAGACGGTCGAATATATATACAGCGATTATTTTATTGCAAGAAAGCTTGCGACTATGGAGAGGACTCGCCTTTTGAATGCGGTATCTAAGCAGTTTTCGATTAATGTTTATACGCCGGGCGATATTTCAAAACTTTTGCCTCTGGCTGCGGCTAAGGGCAAGGTCGATTATTATGAGCAATGTCCGCTTGTCTTTCATGACAGCAAGATTAATTTAAATATTACTCTAAGGAGTATAAGAACTGGTATTCCGCTCAGAGCTATTGACGTCATGGGCGCAGGTGGTTTTCTGCTTTCAAATTACCAGAGCGAGTTTTATGACTTTTTTGAGCCGGGTTCAGATATGGTGATTTTTGAATCTGAGCAGGATTTGCTGGATAAATGTAGATATTACCTGGCACATGATGCTGAAAGGGCCCAGATTGCGGCCAATGGACTTGGAAAAATCAAGGACAATTATACATATAAAAATATTCTGACTCAGATGCTTGAAATTGCTATGAATTAGTGAGATGTGGATGCCCTTGAAATAGGGAATGAGACTTAGGGCTGTGGGTGCCATTGAAATAGGGAATTGGATCTGGGCTGGAAAAATTTGGAGGATTTATTGGAGGATTTTAAGATGAAAAATCTTTTTTATGATTTTCTTAAAGAGATTAGTGATACATATAAGGATAGGACTGCCATTCTCTATGATACCATGGAGGTCAGCTTTGAGAAGCTTTTTGAGGATGCTGTAAAAAAGGCTATTCACCTTATGAGATATGATGGCAAGAGCATAGCTCTCTATGGCCCTCTGTCTTACAGAACTTTGGTAAATCTTTTTGGAGTACTCTTGGCTGGAAAAAATGCGGTTATTATTGACTTTTTCCTTCCACCTGAAGTTAGATTCAAGCTTCTCGACAAGGTCGGTGTTGAGCATATCTTGTGCTCGACCAATCAGTATGTATTGTCTGATTCTAAGGCTAAGGTTATTGAGGGGGCTGAAAAGGATGACGTCACTGGGCTCAACTACAATAAACCAGAGCATGAAGGCTGCATAGTCACATTTACCGCGACAGCAGACCAGTGCGATAGGCCAATAGTTATAGGAAATGAGAATATATTTGCCGCAGTTGATGCAATTCGCAACAATTTTAATTGCGGCGAGGATGACAAGGTTCTTGCTATGTCGGGCATTCACAATTCTTTTGGACTGATTTATAGCCTTTTTTGGCCATTAAAATCCGGAGCTTGCGTCTGCATAGGCCGAGGACTTAAGCATATCGATGCAGACACAACATACTACAATCCGACAATCTTGCCTTTAAATCCGGCAACGACTGAATATATGAGGAAGATTTCGACTATCAATCTCGGGGTTAAACAGATTCTCATCGGCGAGGCACCCGGCCAATACAGACTCATAGATTACCTTCGCCGAAAGGGTATACAGACTTACAGCATTTACGGCATGGATGAGTGCTGCGGATGCATTGGCTATAGCTACAGTGATGACGGCGCATTTGACGAGATGATCAAGGGAACTGTCCAAATTGACGGCGATGGCAAAATTGTGGTTAGCGGTCCTTGCGTGGCGAGGGGCTATGCTGATTATTCGGAAAAGAATACGAATATGGGTGGATTTGCAGTAGCTTCTGCGGCAGATTCTGAGGCAGGTTCTGAGGAAGGCCAGATTAGGACCTTTAATACTGGTCACAGCGGTAGAATGGACGAGAATTCGAAAATATTTGTAAGCAAGCTTGATCCTGATATTATCTTGCTCCCTACAGGAGAAAATATTTCAAGAAGGGTGACTTGCTCTGAACTTGCTCAATTTAGCGGCGTTGAGGCTGCCTATTTCACTAAATATAAGGAAAAGCTTACAGCTGTGATTCTTCCGCTCGATAAGGAGGAGAAGAAGGAGCACTTTGTGAGAAGAATTCGAAACTATAACAAGAAGAAGGGTTATAGATGGGAGATTGAGAAATTGGTTCTCCTAGATCAAATGCCGGAAGAGAGCGATATGGATAAGGCAATCGAGGAGATCTATGAATCAAGGCCAGACCGCTTTGCAGATGTTATAGAGGAAGACCAGTTTAAGAACTGATGGTCTATGCTGAGGGGCCTGTTCTGATGGTCCTGTGCGGATGGTTCTGTTATGATGGGGTCTGCACTGATGGTCTATGTATAAGTTGATTTAATTTCTTAAAAAAATCTATTATTTTATGTTTTTAGAAGTGCGCTGGATTCTGAATCTGGCGCACTATGTTTTTGAAAAAGAACTTGACAGGGCTTTTGAGGGTGATTGACAAAAGTATGTCTTTGTGAGATTATTAGGTTGAATAAAAGCCTAAATTTTATTCTTTATGGGAAAAGGAATTTCCATATCTATTTCCTAAGATTAACAGACAAGGAGGTGACTGTTATGATTAGCACTGCTTATAGCTATTACATTTCGCAGTACGGGCATAAGGCCAGTACCAAGTATGATACGCATACAAAATCTCAATTAAAAGATACTACTAAAAGAGTGCGCAATGTAAACAGTCGTACTCCTGTATATAAAGTTGATGTGTCTGAAAAGGCGCAAAAATATGCAATTGACCTAAAAGAACATGCCAGAGAGATAACTAATATTGCAAAGGATTTGTCGGATGAGACCAGCGGAGACCTGACTTATAGGAAGAATGCTGAATCAAGCAATCCTGAAGCTGTGTCAGTTAGGTATATAGGCAATTCTAAGGAGGCAGCTGAGGAGCAAAGCTTTGATGTCGAAGTATCCCAGATTGCTGAACCGCAGATCAATACTGGCAATTACTTGCAACCTACAGGTAAGGCACTTCCTAACGGAGCCTACACATTTGACCTGAATATAAATAATCTGACCTATGAGTTTGAGTTCAATGTTTCGGAAGACGAGACGAATGAAGATCTTCAAAACAAGATTTCTCGACTGATTAACAGATCTAAGGTTGGTTTGAATTCTGAAGTTATTACGGACAATCTCGGAAATAAGGCCATTAACATCGAGTCTGATGCGACTGGCGTGCCTCAAGCTTCGCCTTATATCTTTGAGATAACGCCTCAGGATAATCCTGTTGTCAGTGAACTTGGCTTAAACAGGACAAGGCAGCTCCCGTCAAATGCTATTTTTGAGCTCAACGGTGAGACTAAAAGCTCACCTAGCAATGAGTTTGTTGTAAATAATAATTACAATATTAAGATTAAGGCCCCTACGCAAGAGCCGGTAAAAATCTCCCTTGTCGATGATGATAATTCTATTATTGAGAGTATTGCTGAGTTGGTCAGCGGATATAATTCTATGATGGGTGTTACAAATTCTGCTGAGGGAGATGAATTTAAAGGCAATGAGCTATTGAAAAGAGAGTTTATGTCTATTGCAAACAAGCACAGGACAACCCTTAGCAACAATGGCTTGAATATCAATGATGACGGCACAATCAGTCTGGATGAAGATGCGATTCTTGAGGCTGCTCATTCTGGCAACTTGGACAATGTCTTCAAGGAGCTTGGCGACTTCAACAAATCAATCAGAGAGAAAGCTGAGGCGGTTGCGACCGACCCAATGAATTACGTCAACAACAAGATCGTGGCCTACAAGGACCCTAAGCATCCAAGCATGGATCCTTACAATCTATCAGCTTACACAGGCATGATGTTTAATGACTATATTTAATGGCTGATTTAATGACTAATTTAAGATGGCTACTTTAGGTGGCTGTTTTGCCCCCGCTACTGGAATACCGGCAGTGGGGGCTTTTTTTGGCTGGAAGGTTGATTTTTTGCTGGGTTTGAAAGAAAGTCTTGAGGCTGTCTGGGACATTGACCAAGATTTTATTGTAATAAGAAGAATTCTTGGAAATTTTTCGGGCTTTTAGGAAATTGATAGGGGGGAAATCCAAGATAAAATCTTAGAGGAATAGAATCTTGGATTTTTATAAAAAAGTCGAGGAAAAAACCAAGAAATCAAATAAATAAAAGAAAATCTTGGATTATGGCCCGAAAAGTGGATTAAAGGCCGAAAGGCCGATTAAAGCCAGCCCCACCGGAACAAGCCCGAAAGGCCCGAAAAGCCAATTAAAGCTAGCCCTCCACCCCAGCCTCAGAGCAAAGCCTCTAATCCATCAAAAAAATTTGTTGACCTTGTCTTTTGGCTGTGCTATATTAGAACGGCTATGGAAGAGGCCTTTTTTTTATGCCTAAAAAAAGCCGATTGGTGTCAAAACCCTGTAAAAAGGGCACTTAACACCTTAATATTTTAAAAAAAGATGGAGGTGGAAGTTGTGCGCGTTAAGATAACATTGGCATGTACAGAATGCAAACAGCGTAATTACAACCTGACAAAGGATAAGAAGACTCATCCTGACAGAATGGAAACACAGAAGTATTGTAAGTTCTGCAAGAAGCATACAATGCACAAAGAGACGAAGTAATACAGTGAGGTAATCATATGGCTGATACTGCAAAGAAAACCAAGACAAGTTGGTTTAAGGGTCTTAAGGGCGAGTACAAGAAAGTTGTATGGCCTAACAGAAAGACAATTACAAGACAGACAGGCGATGTATTGTTCGTATCGATAATTATGGGTCTTATAATTGCAATCGTGGACTTTGTTACACGTATTGGAATTGAGTTCTTAGTTAAGTAAAGAAGGGTGATAAGATGGAAGAAGCAAAATGGTATGTGGCTCACACATATTCTGGATATGAGAATAAGGTGAAAGCAAACATCGAAAAGAGTGTTGAGAATCTTAACCTTCAGGATCAGATCCTAGAAGTACTTGTTCCACTTGAAACTGTTGTCGAGATTAAGAATGGTAAAGAGAAGAGCGCTAAGAAAAAGATGTTTCCTGGCTATGTTCTCATTCACATGATTATGAATGACGACAGCTGGTATGTGGTTCGTAACACTAGAGGTGTTACAGGATTTGTTGGACCTGGATCTAAGCCAGTTCCACTTACTGCAGCAGAAATCAAGTCACTCGGAATTGATTTTGCTAGAGCTGAGAATGAGGAAAAGACACTTATTAAGTTTGATGGTAAAGTCGGTGATCAGGCAAGAATTATGTCTGGTGCATGGGAAAATACTATCGGCGAGATTAGAGACATTAATGAGAGCAAACAGTGCATCACAATTAATGTTGAGATGTTCGGCCGTGAAACACCGGTTGAAATCGGATTTACTGATGTTGAATTACTGTAAGGCATGACAGGAACATCGGTATATTGACAAAATGCAGAGGTTAGCTGATCATTAGCAGGCTATCTTTTGCGTGGGAGAGGTGGGTGAAGACATCCGCTTCGCCATAAACCACATTTATTATTAGGAGGTGCCATTATGGCAAAGAAAGTAACAGGTTATATTAAATTACAGATTCCTGCAGGCAAGGCAACACCAGCACCACCTGTTGGTCCTGCACTTGGACAGCACGGTGTAAATATCGTTGAATTCACAAAGCAGTTCAACGCTAAGACAGCTGATAAGGGTGACTTGATAATCCCTGTAGTTATTACAGTATATGCTGATAGAAGTTTCAGCTTCATCACAAAGACACCACCTGCAGCAGTACTTCTTAAGAAAGCTGCTAATATCAAATCAGGCTCAGGCGTTCCTAACAAGGACAAGGTTGCTACTATTAAGAGATCAGAGGTTCAGAAGATTGCTGAGCTCAAGATGCCAGATCTTAACGCTGCATCTATCGAGGCTGCAACATCAATGATTGCTGGTACAGCAAGAAGTATGGGAATCGTTGTTGAGGATTGATATTCACAACGTGGGAGGAATTAACCCTTCCGATAATACCACTAGGAGGTTTTAATCATGAAAAGAGGAAAGAGATATGTTGAGGTCGCTAAAAATGTAGACCGTGCAACATTATATGATGCAGCTGATGCAGTTACTTTAGTAAAGAAGAACGCAGTTGCTAAATTTGACGAGACAATTGAAGCACATATCAGAACAGGTTGTGACGGACGTCACGCTGAGCAGCAGATCAGAGGCGCAGTTGTACTTCCACACGGAACAGGTAAGAAGGTTAGAGTACTTGTTTTCGCTAAGGGAGACAAGGCTGATGAGGCTCGTGCAGCAGGCGCTGATTTCGTTGGAGCTGAGGAGCTTATTCCAAAGATCCAGAACGACAACTGGTTTGAGTTTGATGTAGTAGTTGCTACACCTGACATGATGGGCGTCGTTGGTCGTTTAGGACGTGTACTCGGACCAAAGGGTCTTATGCCAAACCCTAAGGCTGGTACAGTAACAATGGACGTAACAAAGGCTGTTAACGATATCAAGGCTGGTAAAATTGAGTACAGACTTGATAAAGCTAATATCATTCACGTGCCAATCGGTAAGGCTTCATTCACTGAAGACCAGTTATCAGACAACTTCCAGGCAATCATGGGTGCTATAGTTAAGGCTAAGCCTGCAACAGTAAAGGGTGCTTATCTTAAGAGCATCGTTCTTTCATCAACAATGGGTCCTGGCGTTAAAGTCAGCACTTCAAAGTTTATTGCAGGTTAATTAAAATTAACTATTGACATTCAATAAATATGATATTATAATATCAACGTTCGTCAGTTGACGACACATTTGCCCTAAGACAGCAGGTCCCAGCGATGGGTTAAAGGTAAAACGCCTACCGAGGAAAGACAATAGTATTGTTAATTCCCCTCCTGTCTTTATGTCAGGAGGGTTTTATAATGAGTGCAGTGATGCACAATTGTTGATCTTACGGCAGATACATCCCCTTATAAAGGGAAATCTAACAGGAGGTAAAGATCATTCATGGCAAAGGTAGAACTTAAACAGCCTATCGTTGACGAGATTTCAAGCTACATCAAGGATGCAGTAAGCGTAGTACTCGTTGACTATCGTGGACTTACAGTTACTCAGGATACAGAGCTTCGTAAGCAGCTTAGAGAAGAAGGTATTGTCTACAAGGTTTATAAGAACACATTAGTTAAGAGAGCAATTGCTGGTACAGAATATGAGGCTCTTGGAGCACAGCTCGAGGGACCTACAGCAGTAGCAATCAGCGCTAGTGATGCTACAGCTCCAGCTAGAATTCTTAGCGAGTTTGCTAAGAAGGCTGACAAGCTTGAGCTTAAGGCAGGCGTCGTAGAAGGTACATATTACGATGCTGAAGGTATTAAGGTTATCGCAAACATTCCATCAAGAGAAGTTCTTCTTTCAAGACTCCTTGGAAGCATGCAGTCACCTATTACAAACTTTGCTCGTGTGCTTAAGCAGATTGCTGAGAAGCAGGGCGAGAACGCATAATAATTATGCATTTAACTTAGTTCAGTTAGTCTGAACAGAACCTAAGAGTTCATATTAAGCGACATGATTCGCAAATTTTTTAATAAAGGAGATTATACAATGACAACAGCAGAGTTCATTGAAGCTATTAAGGGTTTATCAGTATTAGAGCTTAACGATTTAGTTAAGGCTTGTGAGGAAGAGTTTGGCGTTTCTGCAGCAGCAGGCGTTGTAGTTGCAGGTCCTGCAGCAGGTGGCGCAGCAGATGAGAAGACAGATTTCGATGTAGAGCTTACAGAGGCTGGTGCTAACAAGGTTAAGGTTATCAAGGCTGTACGTGAAATCACAGGTCTTGGTCTTAAGGAAGCTAAGGAAGTCGTTGACGGCGCTCCAAAGATCATCAAGGAAGGCGCTTCTAAGGAAGAGGCTGAGGATATCCAGAAGAAGCTTGAGGCTGAAGGCGCTAAGGTTACTCTTAAGTAATTTTAGGGATCATCCTATTTTTGAAAATTCAAAGATGGTTGCCACTGCATTGCAATGGCAGCCATCTTTTCTTCTTTATAGTCATATAATATTCATTTCTAAACTCGGCAAATGTGTCGTCTAAACCCATGTCCTGTATAAGAGGAAATATATCTTTTAATTTCCGGGCCGATCTTAAAAGTAAAATTAAAAGTAATTTTACAAGTAAAAATAAAATCAAAAATATAAATCTAAAAATCAAGAAAATCCCCTATATTTAAGTTGACATCCTTGACTTACTGTGATACTATGGACAATGCGTCATTGTGTTTATAGCGACAAGTGCGCCATAAACTCCGCAAAATAAGATTAAGGGGTGAAACGTCAAATGGAGAAAAACAGGATACGCCCAATAAAGTCGGGTAGAAGTACCAGAATGAGTTACTCAAGACAAAAAGAAGTTCTTGAGATGCCTAACCTTATTGAAGTACAGAAAGAATCCTATAGATGGTTTCTTAAAGAAGGTCTCAAAGAAGTATTTGAAGACATCTCTCCAATTACAGATTATAATAACAGACTTAGTTTGTCGTTTGTTGATTATAAACTCTGCGAGGATGAAGTAAAGTACAATATTGAAGAGTGCAAAGAAAGAGATGCTACATATGCTGCTCCACTCAAGGCCAGAGTAAGACTCCACAACAAAGAGAGCGAAGACATCAGTGAACATGAAATATTCATGGGTGATCTTCCAATTATGACGAGAACAGGTACATTTGTAATTAACGGTGCCGAGAGAGTTATTGTCAGCCAGCTTGTACGTTCACCTGGTATATATTTTGATATCCAGAAGGATAAGTACGGTAAGATCAATCTCTATTCCAGCCAGGTAATTCCTAGCCGTGGTGCATGGCTCGAGTATGAGACAGATGCCAATAATATGTTCTTTGTTAAGGTTGACCGTAACAAGAAGGTACCTATAACAGTACTTCTTCGTTCTATTGGTATCAGCACTAACGAAGAGATTCTTGATGTTTTTGGTGATGAGCCAAAGATTATCGACACATTTGAGAAGGATACTACAACAAACCATAACGAAGGTATTCTCGAACTCTATAAGAAGTTAAGACCGGGCGAGCCACTTTCACTTGATAGTGCAGAGTCTTTGATTGACGGTATGTTCTTCGATCAGAGAAGATATGACCTCGCTAGAGTTGGTAGATATAAGTACAATAAGAAGCTTTCATTCAAGTACAGACTTGCTGGTCAGGTACTTGCTGATGATGTAATCAATCCAGAAGATGGAAGCGTAATGTACAAGGCTGGAGATAAGCTCACAAGAGAAGATGGTGAGGCTATTCAGAATGCCGGTGTTGTTGCAGTTTATGTAATGGCAGAGTACAGACTTAATGATGGTACTCCTTCTACAAGAAGAGAGAAAGTTCTCTCTAACATGGCTGTAGATATCACTAAGTACATTGATATCAGCTATGAAGAGGCTGAGGCACTTGGAATTAACGAGAATGTTTACTATCCAATTCTTAAGCAGTTGATGGCAGAGTACTCTGACCTTGATGAACTTAAGGATGCTTTAGTTAAGAATATTGGCGACCTTATTCCTAAGCACATCACTGTTGAGGATATCATCGCTTCAGTTAACTATAACTTAAATCTTGAGTATGGTATTGGTTACAAGGATGACATCGATCACCTCGGTAACAGACGTATCCGTTCTGTTGGTGAGCTCCTTCAGAACCAGTTCAGAATTGGTATCTCAAGAATGGAGAGAGTAGTAAGAGAGAGAATGTCTACACAGGATCTTTCTGGTGTATCTCCACAGTCATTGATTAATATTAAGCCTGTAACAGCTGCAATCAAGGAGTTCTTCGGAAGTTCTCAGTTGTCACAGTTCATGGATCAGAACAACCCACTTGGTGAGCTTACTCATAAGAGAAGACTCTCAGCCCTCGGTCCTGGTGGTCTTTCAAGAGATCGTGCCGGATTCGAAGTTCGAGATGTACACTATACTCACTATGGTCGTATGTGTCCTGTTGAGACACCTGAAGGTCCTAACATCGGTCTTATCAACTCACTTGCTTCATATGCAAGAATCAATAAGTATGGCTTCATTGAGGCTCCTTATCGTATCGTAGATAAGTCAGATGCAAAGAATCCTAGAGTTACAGATGAAGTAAGATACTTCGCTGCAGACGAGGAAGATGATTTCCACGTAGCTCAGGCTAATGCTGAGATTGACGAGAATGGATATTTCAAAAAGAACACAGTTTCTGGACGTTATAAGGAAGAGACAGCAGAGTACGATAAGACTCTTATCGATCTCATGGATGTATCACCTAAGATGGTATTCTCAGTTGCTACATCAATGATTCCTTTCCTTCAGAACGATGATGCTAACCGTGCCCTCATGGGTTCAAACATGCAGCGTCAGGCAGTGCCACTTCTCACTACAGAAGCACCAGTTATCGGTACAGGTATTGAGAATAAGGCTGCAGTTGACTCAGGTGTATGTGTAGTTGCAGAGGAAGATGGAGTAGTTCTCTCATCTGAGTCTAACCGCATCGTAGTTCAGGAAGCAGATGGAACAAAGCATGAGTACAAGCTCTCTAAGTTCGCTAGATCTAACCAGTCTAACTGCTACAACCAGCGCCCTATCGTATTTAAGGGTGATGAGGTTAAGAAGGGCGAAGTTATCGCTGATGGTCCTTCTACTTCTAACGGTGAGATAGCTCTTGGTAAGAACCCACTTATCGGTTTCATGACATGGGAAGGTTACAACTACGAGGATGCTGTTCTTCTTAGTGAGAAGCTTGTCAGAGATGATGTTTATACATCAATTCATATAGAAGAGTACGAGTCAGAAGCAAGAGATACTAAGCTCGGACCAGAAGAAATCACTCGTGATATTCCTGGTGCAGCTACAGAATCTATCAAGGATCTTGATGCAGATGGTATCATCCGTATCGGTGCCGAGGTTCGTGCAGGAGATGTCTTAGTTGGTAAGGTTACTCCTAAGGGAGAGACAGAGCTTACAGCTGAGGAGAGACTCCTCCGTGCTATCTTCGGTGAGAAGGCTAGAGAGGTAAGAGATACTTCCCTCAAGGTTCCTCACGGTGAGTACGGTATTGTAGTAGCAGTTAAGGTATTTACAAGAGAAAATGGCGATGATCTTGCACCAGGTGTAAATCAGTCAGTTAGAATCTATATCGCACAGAAGAGAAAGATCTCTGTTGGTGATAAGATGGCTGGTCGTCACGGTAACAAGGGTGTAGTTTCAAGAGTTCTTCCAGTTGAGGATATGCCATTCCTTCCAAACGGCCGTCAGCTTGATATTGTACTTAACCCATTGGGCGTTCCTTCTCGAATGAACATTGGACAGGTACTTGAGATTCACTTGAGTCTCGCAGCTAAGGTTCTTGGATTTAATATTTCAACTCCAGTATTCGACGGTGCTAACGAGAATGATATTCAGGATGCACTTGAGATGGCTGATATTTACGCAAACAACCCATTTGATGATAAGGAACTTGCTGAGGAGAAGGCTAAGGCCGAGGCTGAAGGCGAGGATTATCCAGATGACATGTTTACATTTGAGTCAAGATATAAAGACCTTCTTAACCCAGAAGTATTTGAGTTCTTAAGCACAAACAGAGCTCACAGAGCTGAGTGGAAGGGCGTTAGAATTGGCAGAGATGGTAAGGTTACAATGCGTGATGGTCGTACAGGTGAGAATTTTGATAACCGTGTTACAATCGGTTTCATGCACTACTTGAAGCTCCACCACCTTGTAGATGATAAGATCCATGCTCGTTCTACAGGTCCTTACTCACTTGTAACTCAGCAGCCACTCGGTGGTAAAGCTCAGTTCGGTGGACAGAGATTCGGAGAAATGGAAGTTTGGGCTCTTGAGGCTTATGGCGCAGCTTATACACTTCAGGAGATACTTACTGTTAAGTCTGATGATGTTGTAGGTAGAGTTAAGACTTACGAAGCAATCATTAAGGGTGAAAATATCCCAGAGTCAGGCGTCCCAGAATCATTTAAGGTACTTCTTAAGGAATTACAGTCACTTGCACTTGACGTTCGTCTCCTTGATAACGAGGACAATGAAGTTAAGCTTATCGAGAGTGCTGATTACGAAGTTACAGACTTCAAGAAGGTACTTGATGATGGTGACTATCACAGAAACTCAAGAAATGATGAGGCTGAGATGAGCCGTTCAGGTTTCTCTGCTGTATCTTTGAAAGAAGATGGCGAGGAGCATGAAGATATGAACTCAGATGATTTAGTTGAAGAAGCTGATGAAGATTACGGCGACGGAGACATCGAAGAATAAAGAAACGAGGTAGTACATGGCAGAAGAATCAAACACACCTGTAGTAGGTGAGCAGATTGCAGCTGAGACACCTAAGCAGGAGCCAAAGAGATCTATGAAGTTTGACAAGATGCAGATTAAGCTTGCATCTCCAGAGATTATTAGCGGCAATGCGCGTGAAGGTATTGGCTGGTCTTATGGTGAGGTAACAAAGCCTGAGACCATCAACTATAGAACACTTAAGCCAGAGAAGGATGGCCTTTTCTGTGAGAAGATTTTTGGACCAAGCAAGGACTGGGAATGTCATTGTGGTAAGTACAAGAAGATCAAAGATAAGGGTATTATCTGTGATAAGTGTGGAGTAGAAGTTACAAAGGCAAGTGTACGTCGAGATAGAATGGGTCACATTCATCTCGCTGCACCTGTATCACATATTTGGTACTTTAAGGGAATCCCTAGCCGTATGGATTTACTTCTTGATATCGGACCAAAGAACCTTGAGAAGGTGCTTTACTTTGCATCTTACATCGTTCTTGAGTCTGAAGAGCCAGAAATTCCTGTAAAGAGAGTACTTACAGAGACAGAGTACAGAGAGCTTTTAGAGACTTATGGCGACACATTCCGTGTTGGTATGGGTGCTGAGGCTATTTTAGAGCTTTTACAGACAATCAATCTTGAGACTGAAGTTGAGGCCTTGAGAGAGGAACTTTCGACAACAACATCTCAGAAGGCTATCAGAATCCTTAAGAGAGTTGAAGTTATGGATGCATTCATCAGCTCAGGTACAAGACCTGAGTGGATGATCCTCACAGAGATTCCTGTAATCCCACCAGATTTAAGACCAATGGTTCAGCTTGATGGTGGAAGATTTGCCACATCTGACCTTAATGATCTTTATAGAAGAATTATCAATCGTAACAACAGACTTGCTAAGCTTATGGAGCTCGGCGCACCTGAGATTATGGTACGTAACGAGAAGAGAATGCTTCAGGAAGCTGTTGATGCTCTTATCGATAATGGTAGAAGAAACGGCAGACCTGTAACAGGTCCTGGTAACCGTCCACTCAAGTCATTATCTGATTTCCTTAAGGGTAAGCAGGGACGTTTCAGACAGAACCTTCTTGGTAAGCGAGTTGACTATTCTGGACGTTCAGTTATCGTAGTAGGACCAGAACTTAAGATTTATCAGTGTGGTCTTCCTAAGGAAATGGCAATTGAGCTCTTTAAGCCTTTCGTTATGAGAGAGCTTGTAAGACGTGGTATTGCTGATAATATTAAGCAGGCAAAGAGAAATGTAGAGCAGTTAGATGACTCTGTATGGGATGTACTTGAGTACGTCATTAAAGAGCATCCAGTTATGTTAAACCGTGCTCCTACACTTCACAGATTAGGTATTCAGGCATTCGAGCCTATTCTTGTAGAAGGTAAGGCTATTAAGCTTCACCCACTCGTATGTACAGCCTTCAACGCTGACTTCGATGGTGACCAGATGGCCGTACATCTTCCACTTTCAGTAGAGGCTCAGGCTGAGTGTAGATTTATGCTTCTTTCACCTAACAACCTCCTCAAGCCATCTGATGGTGGCCCTGTAGCCGTTCCTTCACAGGATATGGTGCTTGGTATTTACTACCTCACACAGGAGAGACCTGGTGCAAAGGGTGAAGGTAAGATCTTCAAGGATGCAAATGAAGCTATCCTTGCTTACAAGAATGATATAATTACACTTCATGCTAAGATTGCAATTGAGAAGACAAGAGAGTATGCAGATGGACATAAGACAGCAGGTCTTGTTCAGTGCACACTTGGTAGAATCCTCTTCAATGAGATTCTTCCACAGGATCTTGGTTATGTTGATCGTAGCGATCCTAAGAACGAGCTCAGCCTCGAGGTTGATTTCCACGTAGGAAAGAAGCAGCTTAAGGATATCTTACAGCACGTAATCAATGTACATGGTACAACAAAGACAGCTGAAGTTCTTGATGATATCAAGGCTATCGGTTATAAATTCTCTACAATCGCTGCCCTCACAGTTTCGATTTCTGAGATGACAGTGCCTCCAATCAAGAAGGCTCTTCTTGCTGAGGCTGAGGAAAAGGTTGAAAAGATCACTAAGTCTTACAACAGAGGTCGTTCAACTGATGAAGAGAGACATAAGAACGTTATCAAGGTATGGCAGGAGACTGATGACAAACTTAAGGATGCCCTCCTTTCAGGTCTTGATAAGTATAACAACATCTTCATGATGGCTGACTCTGGTGCGAGAGGTTCTAACCAGCAGATCAAGCAGCTTGCTGGTATGCGTGGTTTGATGGCCGATACATCAGGTAACACAATCGAACTCCCAATCAAGTCTAACTTCCGTGAAGGTCTTGACGTACTCGAGTACTTCATCTCTGCTCACGGTGCTCGTAAGGGACTTTCTGATACAGCTCTTAGAACAGCCGATTCAGGATACTTGACAAGAAGACTTGTTGATGTATCTCAGGATCTTGTAATCAGAGAGAATGATTGTAGCCTTAACAGAAATGTCATTCCTGGTATGTATGTAAGCGAGTTCGTTAACGACAGAGCTACAGCAGACAGCGATGCAAAGGCAGACGTTCTTGAGTCACTTGAAGAGCGTATCACAGGCAGATTCCTTGCTGAGGATATTGTTGATCCTAAGTCAGGTGAGCTTGTACTCGCTGCTAACCGTCTTGTAACACCTGCAAGAGCTTCAAAGATTGTAGCTACAGGTGTTGAGAAGGTTAAGATTAGAACAATCCTTACTTGCCGTTCACACATCGGTGTATGTGCTAAGTGTTATGGTGCTAACCTTGCTACAGGTCAGTCTGTACAGGTTGGTGAAGCTGTTGGTATTATCGCTGCTCAGTCAATTGGTGAGCCTGGTACACAGCTTACTATGAGAACTTTCCATACTGGTGGTGTTGCCGGTAGTAACATTACACAGGGTCTTCCTAGAGTAGAAGAGCTTTTCGAGGCTAGAAAGCCAAAGACACTCGCAGTACTCGCTGAGTTTGGTGGAACAGTAAGTTTCACAAAGACAGAGAAGAAGACTGATATCGTAATTACAGACGATGCTGGCAACTCTAAGAGCTACCCAGTATCTAGAGATACAAGAGTTAAGGTAAGAGAAGGCCAGGTTGTTGTAACTGGTGAAGAGCTTACAGAAGGTTCTGAGAATCCACATGATATCATCAGAATCCTTGGCGTACGTGCTGTTCAGGATTACATCATCCGTGAGGTACAGAAGGTTTACCGTATCCAGGGTGTAGAAATCAATGATAAGCATATCGAGCTCATCATTCGTCAGATGCTCAAGAAGATCGTTATCGATGATCCAGGAGATTCTGGATATCTTCCAGGTTCTCAGGTTGAGACACTTGAGTTCAACGAAATCAATGAAGAGCTTGAAGAGCAGGGCAAGACTCCAGCTACAGGTACACCAATTATCCTTGGTATTACTAAGGCTTCACTTGCTACTAACTCATTCATGTCAGCTGCATCATTCCAGGAGACAACTAAGGTTCTCACAGATGCTGCTATCTACGGAAAGATTGATCCATTGATTGGTCTCAAGGAGAATGTAATTATCGGTAAGCTTATCCCAGCTGGTACTGGTATGAAGCGCTACAAGAATGTTAAACTTAACACAGGTATTGTCTTCGATGAGGAGGCAGAACTTCTTAAGGAAGCAGAGGAAGCTGGCGAAGTTTCTGACAGTGAGCAGGAAGATAAGTAAGATAAAGAAGATATTGAGATAAATGATTCGAAATGATTTAGATGAATGATTTGAAATGATTTAGATGAATGATTTTTAAGATTTTATCTTGATTAAGAGCTGCGGGTTCTTTAACCCGCAGCTTTTTTTACTCTATTCGGCCAATGCTTAGGAGCTAAGCCAAATTTTGAAATGATAAAACAGCTGGCAAAAGCGACTTTAGAAGCAAAGATAGGAAATAAATTGCAAGCTTTTGAACTTAATATGCAAAATTAGCACTCGATTTTACAAAAAAATTATAGGAAGGATAAGCATTTGCCTAGGTCTTCTTGTTGACAAGGCAAAAAAATGCTTGTATAATACTCTAGCGTGTCAATAAATGGCTGACTAGCTAAGCTAGTTTAGAAAATTATTAATTATGACACGTATTCAGTGATTCTGAATATGCAGCCATCAAAAATATTCTAATTCCGGGAGGTGAAATAATGCCAACATTTAACCAGATCGTAAGACAGGGTAGAAAGTCTGCTGAAAAGAAGTCAACAGCACCAGCCCTTCAGAAGGGTTACAACTCTCTTCACAAGAAGGCTACTAACACATCTTCTCCACAGAAGAGAGGTGTATGTACAGCTGTTAAGACTGCTACACCTAAGAAGCCTAACTCAGCTCTTAGAAAGATTGCCAGAGTTCGTTTGTCTAACGGTATCGAGGTTACTTCTTACATTCCAGGCGAAGGCCACAATCTTCAGGAGCACTCAGTTGTTCTTATAAGAGGCGGAAGAGTTAAGGATTTACCAGGTACAAGATACCACATCATCAGAGGTACACTTGATACAGCAGGTGTTGCTGATAGAAGACAGGCTCGTTCTAAGTACGGCGCTAAGAGACCAAAGGCTAAGTAATTAGCGTAAAGCCGATTGCGTGATATAAGCGCAATTTAATAGATTCTGAATAAGAATCAAAAAATAGCGCATATTGAGCGCAAACATATTCACGATAATTAAGTAGAGTGCCGGAATTAGATTAATCCGAAGGCTGCAGGTTAAGATATACCGAGCACGTACACAAAATTTGTGAGTACCTATGATTTAATGATAAATAATTAAGGAGGGAAGAACCGTGCCACGTAAAGGACATACTCAAAAAAGAGATGTATTAGCAGATCCTATTTACAATAACAAAGTGGTTACTAAGCTTATCAACAACATTATGCTTGATGGTAAGAGAGGAGTAGCTCAGAAGATTGTATACGGTGCTTTCGAGCAGGTTGCAGACAAGTCTGGCAAGCCAGCAATAGAAGTATTCGAGGAAGCTATGAACAACATTATGCCACTTCTTGAGGTTAAGGCAAAGCGTATCGGTGGAGCTACATATCAGGTACCTATCGAAGTTAAGCCAGACAGAAGACAGGCATTAGCACTTAGATGGCTTACAACATATTCAAGAGCTAGAGGCGAGAAGACTATGGTTGATCGTCTTGCTAACGAGATCCTTGACGCATCTAACAACACAGGTGCATCTGTAAAGAGGAAAGAGGATATGCATAAGGCTGCTGAGGCTAATAAGGCATTTGCACATTATAAGTTCTAATTTTTAGGAGGAAACCGATGGCTGGAAGAGAATATCCATTGGAGAGAACCAGAAATATCGGAATTATGGCTCATATTGATGCTGGTAAGACAACATTAACAGAGCGTATCCTTTATTATACTGGTGTAAATCATAAAATCGGTGATACACATGATGGTACTGCAACTATGGACTGGATGGCCCAGGAGCAGGAAAGAGGTATCACAATCACATCAGCCGCTACAACTTGTCATTGGACTATTGAGGAAAATGGTAAGAAGAAGGCAGGAGCTCCAGAATATCGTATCAACATTATCGATACTCCAGGACACGTAGACTTTACAGTTGAAGTTGAGCGTTCTTTAAGAGTACTTGATGGTGCTGTAGGTGTATTTGATGCTCAGAACGGTGTTGAACCACAGTCAGAGAACGTTTGGCGTCAGGCTGATAAGTATAACGTTCCTCGTATGGCTTTCATGAACAAGATGGATAAGATGGGTGCTGATTTCTACGGATCATGCCAGCAGCTTATTGATAAGCTTGGTAAGAACCCAGTTCTTATTCAGATTCCTATTGGTAAGGAAGATACATTCCAGGGAATCATCGATCTCATGGAGATGCAGTCTTATGTATTCAACGGAGATAAGGGTGATGATATCCAGGTAGGAGAAATTCCTGATGACTTAAAGGAGCAGGCTCAGGAATACCATGACAAGATGGTTGAGCAGATCGTTGAGTTTGATGAGGAGATGATGGAGAAGTACCTTGAAGGTGAAGAGCCAACTGTTGATCAGTTAAAGGCTGCTTTAAGAAAGGCTACTATTGCAGGTGATGCAATTCCATGTCTCTGTGGTACAGCTTATAAGAACAAGGGTGTTCAGAAGCTCCTTGATGCTGTACTTGAGTATATGCCAGCTCCAACAGATATCCCTGATATCAAGGGTGTTGATGAAGATGGTAACGAAGTTGACAGAAAGTCTTCAGATTCTGAGCCTTTCTCAGCTTTAGCATTCAAGATTATGACTGATCCTTTCGTAGGTAAGTTAGCATTCTTCAGAGTTTACTCTGGTACTTTAAATTCTGGTTCTTATGTACTTAACGCTACAAAGAACAAGAAGGAAAGAGTAGGCCGTATCCTTCAGATGCACGCTAACCAGAGAACAGAAATCGAAAAGGTTTACTCAGGAGATATCGCAGCTGCTGTAGGTCTTAAGGACACAGGAACAGGTGATACAATCTGTGACGAGCAGCACCCAGTAATCTTAGAGTCTATGGAGTTCCCAGAGCCAGTTATCGAGCTTGCTATTGAGCCAAAGACAAAGAATGACCAGGGTAAGATGGGCGAAGCCCTTGCTAAGCTTTCTGAAGAAGATCCAACATTCCGTGCACACACAGATCAGGAGACTGGTCAGACAATCATCGCCGGAATGGGTGAGCTTCACCTTGACGTTATCGTTGACAGACTTCTTCGTGAGTTCCACGTAGAGGCTAATGTTGGTGCACCTCAGGTTTCATACAAGGAGTGCTTCACAAAGGCTGTTGATGTTGATAGTAAGTACGCTAAGCAGTCAGGTGGTCGTGGTCAGTACGGTCACTGTAAGGTTAGATTCGAGCCTATGGACGTAAATGCTGAGAAGACATTTGAGTTCGTTTCAGAAGTTGTCGGTGGTGCTATTCCTAAGGAGTACATCCCATCAGTTGGAGAAGGTATCGAAGAGGCTTCACAGGCTGGTATCCTTGCTGGATTCCCAGTTCTTGGTGTTAAGGCTACTGTATACGATGGATCATACCATGAAGTCGATTCTTCAGAAATGGCATTCCACATCGCTGGTTCTATGGCATTCAAGGATGCTATGGCTAAGGCTGCTCCTGCAATCTTAGAGCCTATCATGAAGGTTGAAGTAACTATGCCAGAAGAGTACATGGGCGACGTTATCGGTGATATCAACTCAAGACGTGGTCGTGTTGAGGGTATGGAAGATATCGGTGGTGGTAAGCTTGTTAAGGCTTATGTTCCACTTGCTGAGATGTTTGGTTATGCTACAGATCTTCGTTCTAAGACACAGGGTCGTGGTAACTACTCTATGTTCTTCGATAAGTATGAGCAGGCTCCAAAGTCAGTACAGGATAAGGTTATTTCTGCAAGAGCAAAGTAATTGATTAATTCTTGTTTTTGATTTAAAAAATTAAAATCTCAAAGAGGATTTCGATCCTCTTTGAGTAAATAAAAAAATTAGGTTGAAAAAATTATTGCAATGCAATATAATAAAATTCAGCTATGTAAAAAACCTATTATGGTTATTAAAGGAGGATTTTAATAATGGCTAAGGCTAAATTCGAACGTACAAAACCACATGTTAACATTGGTACAATCGGACACGTTGATCACGGTAAGACAACTCTTACTGCTGCTATCACAAAGACACTTAACGCAAGACTTGGTACAGGTGAGGCTGTAGCTTTCGATAACATCGATAAGGCTCCAGAAGAGAGAGAAAGAGGAATCACAATTTCTTCAGCTCACGTTGAGTACGAGACAGAGAAGAGACACTACGCACACGTAGACTGCCCAGGACATGCTGATTACGTAAAGAACATGATCACAGGTGCTGCACAGATGGATGCTGCTATCCTCGTTGTTGCTGCTACTGACGGTGTTATGGCTCAGACAAGAGAGCACGTTCTTCTTGCTCGTCAGGTAGGTGTTCCATACATCATCGTATTCCTTAACAAGTGTGATATGGTTGACGATCCAGAACTTCTTGAGCTCGTAGAGATGGAAGTTAGAGAACTTCTTGATGAGTATGATTTCCCAGGCGATGATACACCAATCATCCAGGGTTCAGCTCTTAAGGCTCTTGAGGATCCATCATCTGAGTGGGGCGACAAGGTTCTTGAGCTCATGCACACAGTTGATGAGTACGTTCCAGAACCACAGAGAGAGACAGATAAGCCTTTCCTTATGCCTGTAGAGGATATTTTCTCAATCACAGGTCGTGGTACTGTTGCAACTGGTAGAGTAGAGAGAGGTGTTCTCCACGTTAACGAGGAAGTTGAAATCGTTGGTATTACAGATGAGACACGTAAGGTTGTTGTAACTGGTATCGAGATGTTCAGAAAGCTCCTTGACGAGGCTCAGCCTGGTGATAACATTGGTGCTCTTCTTAGAGGTGTTCAGAGAGACGAGATCGAAAGAGGTCAGGTTCTTTGTAAGACAGGTTCTATCACACCACACCACAAGTTCACAGCTCAGGTTTACGTACTTACAAAAGAAGAAGGTGGACGTCATACTCCATTCTTCAACAACTACAGACCACAGTTCTACTTCAGAACAACTGATGTTACTGGTGTTTGCATACTTCCAGAGGGTACAGAGATGTGCATGCCTGGTGATAACGTAGAGATGTCTATCGAGCTTATCCACAAGGTAGCTATGGAAGCTGGACAGAGATTCGCTATCCGTGAGGGTGGTCACACAGTAGGTTCAGGTGCTGTTGCAACTATCGTAGAGTAATTCTACTTATAAGTGAGCAATCACTAAAACTTAAATTTAAAAGGCTTTCCGAGATTACTCGGGAAGCCTTTTTTTATAACTCCTTATTTTTATATAAGCTTTGAATATAGCCGTAGAAGGTCAATTGATCAGCAATATTCCTCTCTGATAAAACTGCACGTCTGTTAAGCTTAAAGAGCCAAGTGTCTTTACATAAGTCAGTCCAAACTTGGGCCTTGAATTTTGAATTCAATAAATCAGCCAGATCAAGAACCTTTGGATTGCTGATAGGGACAGAATCTATAACACTTTTTATTTCTCCTATGTAATCGTAGGCATTGTTGAAGATGTAATCGATAAAGAAGTAATCAGGTATATCATCATGTTCTTTAAAGAAGTCAAAGAAGGCATTGGATATATAACGGAAGAGGGGATGGGATTTGCTGGCTATCAAAATATTGCCAGCCCATCGTCCTTGGCTTACATCATGCCTGAACTTTGGCACTGAGTTTTTGATGGTCCAAAGGTAGTCTTTTTTTAACTCATTGGACTCAATGAGATCAGCGAAGAGTTTCCTTGGGAATTCTTTAGCACAAAAATAAGTAGCATCAATCCACATTCCTCCATACTTCGTCAAGAGAGTAGTTCTTAATATGTCTGAGAGGCAGGTCAGAGAAATATGTCCACTCTTGAATTTTTCGAGGATAGAATCAGGAAATAGGCAGTAGTTTGTAACATTGTCCAAAGTTATAAGATGAAATTCGCATAGATCCTGAGGGAGAGCGGAATCAATACTTTTTAGACAAGTCTCAACTAAATCAGGCATATCATCAATTCCTTGCCACCATGCACTAAAGACAGGTATTTTGCCATGGAAATCAACCGTGTTATCCTCTTTGCTTAAGTCCAGATGCTCCTGCCATTCCTCTAAGCTAGACTTAATGAAGGAATTGGTGAAATCATTTAGATAGAGCTGAGTGATACCCTTCTTTAAGGCTAGAATTTGAGAACCGTCAAGGGATTTATCGCGCTCGATAAGTCTTACCTCTACTTCCTTGACCTTGTAGGCGTGTCTTAAAACCCATACCCTGAGCAGTCTTTCAGAGAGATAGCCAAATATGCGGGCTTGGAATTGGCTGTAAGAGCTGATATCGCATCTTTCTTCGACTGCAAATAGAATCTTGAAGAGCCATTCACAGTAGGAGTCAAAGATTTCCTTCTTGCATATCATCATATTACCTATAGATTCAAGGTTGCAGTCCATACAAAGGTCAAATGCCTGAAGATAGTCGGGACTTAAGTCTTCTATTACTTCTCTGGTGAGATCTATATCACACTTATAGTGTGTATTTGTGTAGTGATCATAAAGACTTTTGTGTTTAGAAGCACAAGAATGTGGAAGGATAAGATCATAGGTCTCAAGACATTTTTCAATATAGTCCTTTTTTATATAATCTTCGTCGACGACAAAATAGCGTCTATAATGACAGATGCCGACAATATCACATCTTACATTTTTCCAAAGCCAATAGATTCCGGTCAGCTCACAGTAATTTGGGTTTTTGGCGGAAATGGACTGGCCGGTGTCATCACCTAGATAAGTTAGGTCTGCGCTGATTGCTCTTCCTACATGCAGGCTTGTGTAGAGCTCGTCATCAGGCTTTGTGAAAGTCTTGTGAGTCATGACATAAATTCTAGTATCCATCTTATTCCCTCCATGACTTAGAAGTCAGCAATAAATAATCATCTTGGTCGAGATAAATAGGCTTTGTGTCATAAAAGGGACCTATTGCCTTTATATCTAAAATGTCAGCTTTCGTTAGAATCCAATGCACTTTGTCTTTAAACTTGATATAAAAGTCACGCAGCCAGCTTGAAGATTTGTAGTCGTAAGCATTGAGACTGACTATTAGCTCGTAGTTTTTCATAAGAAGTTCATCTATTTCTTGCTCTGTGTAGATAGAGTTATAGATTTTTTCATAGACTAAAATATTATTCTTAGGACAAAAATCCAAACTATCCAAAATAATTTCCTCACTGATGCTTATATCCATAATATTGCGGCTGATGGCACCAGCAGCCTTCAAAAAGGAACCTAAGTCTAGAACAGAAGAAGGCTCAATCTGATTAATGATTTCAAAATAAATATAATAATCGTTTTTATTATTTACAGCTCTGATTTTTTCTTCCATAAAGCCTCCGATATACGATGCGGTCATAAAAAATCCAATATAAATAATCATAAGTCCTAAAGGCTTAATATACAAGAAGAATAAGTCTATATAAAAATAAAAGTCAAAAAAATATTGCAAAATAAAGACAGGTAAATTATACTTCTAACATAAGGCAAGGGTGCTTTGAGAAATCAAGGCACCCTTGCCCTTTTTTATGCCCAATTTATGTAATCTGACTTTAAAGTTAGACTAGATTGATTGAGCTGGCGAGAATTGGCTGGCAAATCTCGCACTTGTAAAGTCTCAAAATAGTTATAAGAAAGGACGAGAGTATGGTCAAGTATGTATTTGTCACAGGCGGCGTTGTGTCAGGACTGGGCAAGGGAATAACGGCTGCATCCCTGGGCAGGCTGTTGAAGATTAGAGGTTTCAAGGTAACAATGCAAAAATTTGATCCTTACCTAAACATTGACCCAGGTACCATGAATCCAATTCAACACGGAGAGGTTTATGTTACTGATGATGGCACAGAGACAGATTTGGATCTTGGCCATTACGAGCGTTTTATAGATGAGAATCTTGATAAAAACTCCAATGTGACATCGGGAAAAATATATTGGTCGGTATTAAACAAGGAGAGAGAAGGAAAGTACGGAGGAGGAACGGTTCAGGTAATTCCTCACGTCACAGATGAGATAAAAGCTAAGTTCTATAAGGCAGAGTTGGACCAGGCTTCTGATGGCATAGAAGAAGGGGAAGATGATAATCAGGTAGAGATAGCCATTATTGAGGTTGGAGGAACTGTGGGTGATATAGAATCTCAACCTTTCTATGAGGCTATAAGACAGTTTATGCAAAAGAAGGGGCCTGACAAAGCTTGCATGATCCATGTGACCTTAATCCCTTATCTATATGGCTCTGGCGAGCTAAAGACAAAGCCAACTCAGGCTTCAGTAAGAGAACTGCAAAGAATGGGCATAAGGGCAGATATCATAGTTTGCAGGTGCAATCAGCCTATAGGTCAGGATATGAAAGATAAGATAGGGCTCTTTTGCAACCTTCCATCGAGTCATGTCCTAGAGAATCTTAATGCAAGTTCTATCTATGAGGTCCCACTCATGATGGAGGAGGAAGGCCTTGCAGATGCTGTTATGGACTGCCTTAAGTTAAAGGAGAATTCAAAAGAAGACAGAGAGGCTGGTATCAAGGCCTGGTCTGATATGGTTGATAAAATCAAGAATCCTAAAGGTCAAGTCACAATTGGTCTGGTTGGCAAGTATGTTAAGCTGCACGATTCTTATCTCTCGGTTGTTGAGGCCCTCAATCACAGTGGAATCGCCAATAATGTGAGTGTAAAGATAAAGTGGGTTGATTCTGAGCAGATTGAGAGTCAGGGAGCAGAGGCTATGCTGTCAGATGTTGATGGTATCATTGTTCCTGGAGGATTCGGAAATAGAGGCGTTGAGGGAATGGTCCAGGCAGTTGCTTATGCCAGAGAGAAGAAGAAGCCATTTCTTGGTATATGTCTTGGAATGCAGATGGCTCTTATAGACTATGCTAGAAACGTAGCAAATCTTGCTGAGGCCAATAGCACTGAATTTGATAAGGATTGCAGAAATCCGGTGATAGACCTTATGCCTGAGCAGAAGGGAGTCAAGAATTTGGGCGGAACTATGAGAATTGGAGCATATCCATGCCTTTTGAAAAAAGATAGTTTGGCATATGATTTGTATGCTAAGGAAGAGATATCGGAGAGACACAGGCACAGGTATGAGGTAAATAATGATTATAGAGATGTCTTAGAAAATAGCGGTTTGGTTATATCTGGTCAGTCGCCGGATGGCCATATAGTGGAAATGATAGAGCTTGATAGGGAAGAACATCCCTACTTTATTGCCACACAGGCCCACCCGGAATTTAAATCAAGGCCTAATCATGCCCATCCGTTATTTGAGGGCTTGATCAAGGCTGTTGTAGATTTGAAATCTTGACTTTACGCATTTTTAAATGAATTGTATAATAAAATAAATTTGGAAAATTACGTGAAAGCGGGGATTTATAATGTACACAAAAGAAGAAATAATTGATTTAATTGAAAAAGAGGACATAGAATTCATAAGACTTCAGTTTACAGACCCATTTGGAGAACTTAGAAATGTAGCAGTTACAGCTCACAGTATCGAGCATGTAATGGAATATGGTTATGAGTTTGATATGAATAAGGTCTTTTCTGATTTTGCAGGTGATGATGATGAATACTATCTTGTGCCTGACTTGTCAACATTTGCCATCTTGCCTTGGAGACCTCAGAGCAGTAAGGTTGCAAGATTTATCTGCGATATCTGCGATGAGGATGGCAATGAAGTTGAGATTTCACCAAGAAGTATCTTGAAAAAGACTGTTGAGTATGCTAAGGCACAGGGCTATAGCTTTTCGATAAATCCAGAGTGTGAATTCTTCCTCTACCACACAGATGACAATGGAATTCCAACAACTCTCACTCACGAGGAAGCTGGATATATGGATGTCTCACCTCTTGATTTGGGCGAGAATGCCAGAAGAGATATGGTAATCATGCTTGAGAATATGGGCTTTGGAATAAAGTCATCTCACCATGAAGCCGCTAGAGCTCAGCATGAAATAGATTTTGAGGAGGATGAGCCACTCGAAATTGCTGATTCATTCGTGACATTTAAGGCTGCTTTAAGGTCTATAGCAAAGGGCTTTGGATTGCACGCGACATTTATGCCTAAGCCAAAGATGGGGCAGCCAGGAAGCGGTATGCATATCAATATTGCTGCCTATAAGGATGATTACAATATATTCAAAGAGCTCTACAGAAATGTAAAGAAGAGCAGTGATGCGGATGCAAACTTTTATATCAAGCAGCTCAAGGCATCTGATAAGACAGATTTAGGTATCAATTTTGTTTCAGGAATCAACCAGCATGCAGCAGCTATGAGCATGTTCACAAACCCTACAGTGAACTCTTACAAGAGAGAGAGAACTCTTGATATTAAGCTTCACAAGAGACGCGGCGAAGATATTAAGGCTGAGGTTTGTTTCCCTGACGCAGCGGCAAATATTTACCTTGTCCTTTCAGTTCTGATTAGAGCGGGAATCACTGGCGACATCAGAAAAAATGAGAATGGAAATATATTCATGATTAACAATATGCCAGAAAACTTGGAGGAGGCTGTAAAGCTGGGAATTCAGGATGATTGCATTTTGGAATCTATGCCGGAAGAATTTGTAAATCAATATGGTGGAGCAAAGAGCCAGGAGTGGTTTGAGTTTATGGAACAAGTCACAGAATGGGAATTGCAGAAATATTTATATAGGATCTGATTGAATGGGAAGCCTTATCTTAGTTATGCAGCGGCAATTAACTTCTGAGAAAATTGCGGGAATGCTTAAGACTAATGGTTTTGATGTATATAAGATTGAGACGAGTGGAGCGGCGGTTTTGAGCCATACTCACCAGCTGGATTGCGGAGTGGTTATTGCTTCGGTAAAGATGAGTGATATGTTTATAAACGAGTTTGCCTCATTTCTTCCAAAGAATTTTGCCCTTTGTCTCTTGGCTACAGGTCAGGATATGCCTATCCTAGACCAGCTTGTTAGCGATATAGACCTTGATGAGTCAAGATTTAAAGTCCTCAAAATGCCCCTGTCAAAGCAGGCTTTTTTGGCAGACTTAATGAGTTTGATGCAGGCGGTAGAGAATAGCAGAATATCAAAACCTTTTAAAAAGAAGCTAAGACGGCATGAAGACGATGAAGTTATAAGCAAGGCCAAGGCCAAACTTATGCAGACTAGAGCCATGTCCGAGCCAGAAGCACACAGATTTATACAGAAATATGCTATGGATAATGGAATGGCACTTGTCGATTTTGCAAAAAAAATATTGGAAAGCGAAATTTAAATTAAAAGCCCCTTATCGGGACTGGCTTCTTGCCAGGTCCTAGATAAGGGGCTTATTTTGCAGTTTTATATAAGGGATTATGGCTAATTGATATAGATAAAGTTGCAGAGATTGCCCCTCTTGCCCATGCTTGCACGATGAGAGAAGAGAAGGTCTTGGTTCATGCAGGTGCAGATATCATTTATATAGATATTCTTAGGGTCAAGGCCGGCATGAACTAGATTTAGGAAGGAGGCGGACCAGAGATTGAGTTGGTACTTGGTCTCATTGCCAATTTGACGGCCCTTTCTGTATAGAAGCTCCCACTCATCTATTGGGTAGGCTGATTCAAACTGTTCAATCAGGTCTTGACTGACCTCATAACAGGTCTCACAAATTGATGGCCCGATATAGGCTACAAGGTCACTAGTCTTGCAGGAATAAGTATCTAGCATGGTCTTGATGGCATGGCCTGGAATATCAGTGACAGTGCCCTTCCAACCTGAGTGGAGGCTGGCTACGACCTTCCTTTCTTTATCTACCACAATTACAGGCACACAATCGGCAAATGTTGTGATAAGGCCCAAGTTCTTCTCATCACTGATAAGGCCGTCGACATCATCTTCAAATTTAGGCCTTGTGATGCCGGCACCGGCATCAAGCCCTGTGACACAGCGGAATTTGTTGGTGTGGGTTTGGTGGGTGTAAATCATGCGGTTGCAAGAAAGTCCTATAGCCTTGCCAACCCTTTGGTAATTTTCAAGTACACAGGCTGGATTGTCTCCCCTGTCAAAGGAAAGGTTTAAGGATGAATATATACCCTGACTTACGCCACCCAATCTGGTGGAGAAGTACTGGGTAAAGCCTAAGTCGTTGATATGAGGGCTGTAGAGCATGATTAGATCATTGCCAAAATCACGAACCCTGGTAGTTTTCTTGTATTGTTCCTCTTCAAGTTTAAAGCGCTCAATCAAGCCGCTTAGAATAACTGAGTTATCAACCCTGTTGAAAACAGGGACCTTGCCTATATTTATTTCCATAATTTAATCCTCATTTACAAGTATAATATGTTAAAATTATAGGCAAAAACTGAAAGTATGACAAGTGGAGGCAATACAAGAACTTCAATAATGACAAGTGGAGATAATACAAGAATTTCAATGATGACAAGTGGAGGCAATATATGATAAAAACTGCAATTTTTGATCTGGACGGGACTCTTTTAAATACAATTGGTGACCTGAGTGCTGCGGTAAATGTAGCATTGGCCGAGAATGGACTTGGAAGCGTCGAGGAAGACAAGGTTAAGATGGCGCTGGGAAATGGCTATAGAAGGCTGCTTGCCGACACATGCAAGAATATGGGCTATGAGGTGAGTCAGAGTCAGATTGATAAACTGATGGCAGATTTTTCGGCTTATTACATAGAGCATTGTGATTGCAAGACTGCTCCTTATGAAGGGGTGGACTTCCTGCTTGAGACTTTGAAGGCCAAGGGGATTAAGCTGGCTGTGGTATCCAATAAGGGTGATAGTGCAGTCAAAAAGCTTGCAGCTAAGTATTTTAGCAATATAGGGATTACTGTTGGCGAGAGGGAAGGAATTCGACGCAAACCAGAGCCTGACTCTATTTTGGAAGTTATGAGACAGCTGGGGGCAAAGAAGGAGGAAGTTGCCTATATAGGTGATTCTGAAGTCGATTATGAGACTTACAAAAATGCAGGCATTAAGTATGGAATTTTGGTCGATTGGGGCTTTAGAGATGCTAAAGATCTTGAAAAATATAAGAGTGATGTCACTGCAATAGTCTCATCGCCTGAAGAGCTTCTCACAATAATTCTGAAAACACTTTAAAATAGGACATTAATTGTGGTATACTTCTAACAAGTATGCAAATACTTGGGGAGAATTAGACCCCAAACTAGATTAATTACTATAAATAAGAATACCTAGGAGGAAATATGTCTGCACATATTATCGAAGAAGCCAATCGTTGTCTACAGTGTAAAAATCCACAGTGTAGAAAGGGCTGTCCTATAAGCACCAATATACCGGAGATGATTAGACTGATTAAAGAGGATGACATAATGGTAGCTGCCAATATGCTCTTTGCCAACAACCCACTCTCTGTAGTATGTTCACTTGTATGTGATCACGAAAAGCAGTGTGAGGGCCATTGTGTAAGAGGAATAAAGGGTGCACCAGTTCATATATCAGCAATTGAAAACTATATCTCTGATGCTTGTTTCGAGAGAATCAAATTGGAGAAAAAGCCTGACAATGGCAAGAAAATCGGCGTTATCGGTTCAGGCCCTGCAGGTATCACAATTGCTCTTATCCTTGCTCAGAAGGGTTATAAGATAACAGTATTTGAGACAAGAGATAAGATTGGTGGAATTATGCGTTATGGAATTCCTGAGTTTAGACTTCCAAAGAAGATTCTTGATCGCTACTACGATAAGATGAGAGAGCTTGGCATCATGTTTAGACCTAACTTCTCAGTAGGAGGATCTACAAGTATTCAGGATATGTTTGACGATGGCTATAAGGCTGTATTTATCGGTACTGGTGCTTGGAAGCCAAAGCATTTGAGAATTCCTGGCGAGACATTTGGAAATGTACACTATGCTATCAATTACCTTAACAATCCAGATGTTTACGATCTCGGCGATAAGGTAGCGATTATAGGTGCTGGTAACTCAGCTATGGACGTGGCTCGTACAGCTATTAGACATGGCTCTAAGGAAGTTACAATTTATCTCAGAAGGGATAAGGCAGCAGCTTCTCAGGATGAGATAGAGTACACACTTCTTGATGGAGCTAAGTTCGAATATAAGAAGGCTCCAATCGAGATTAAGGATGAAGGTTTGATTATGTGTGACACTGAGATTGATGAGCAGGGCAAGGTTACTGTATTGAAGGATACAGCTAGACTTGTTGAGGCTGATACAATTATTATCTCTGTGTCACAGATACCACAGGATAAGCTTGTCAACAGGGACAAGGATCTCACACTCACTGAGAAGGGCAACCTTCAGACTGATGACAGAGGTGAGACAACAATGAAGGGCGTTTTCGCATCAGGAGACGTTGTTACAGGTGCTAACACTGTTGTACATGCAGTTCGCTACTCTAAGCAGATTGCAGACGACATGGACAAGTATGTTATGTCACTTGAAGATTAAAGGAATTTTATGATTAGAATTAAAAAAATTAAAAGAGCAGTGGCTTTGGGCTTAAGTCTCACACTTATGGCATCTATGGCGGCTTGTTCAAGCAAGAGCAAGGAGATGGTCCTGGTTCAGGACTCGGAAGATAAGGCACCTATAGAGGTTGAGCATGTAGATGATGTTATTGAAAAAAACACATCTGCAAAGTTTGGACCTGATGATATGATTATAGACTCTATCAAGTACAAGGCCAGTGAGGACGAGGTGAAAGCAGCATTTGGTGATCCTGATGCTATCGATGAAAAAGAGGGAGCTAAGACTTATTTTTATACAGATCTCACCTTCTTTTTTGAGAATATTGATGGCAAATCAGTGCTTACAGCTCTTACATCTTCAAGTGAAGATCATACATTTGCCAGAGGCATCAAGATCGGTGACAGTTTTGACAAGGTTCTTGAAACTTTCTACCACGATGACGATCCATATAACAAGAATTATCTCTCAGAGGATAATACTGAACTTTTAGGCAAATTCCTCTATGGAGATTACACGCTTGCTGAGCTTGAGAAGATTAAGCCTGCAGGTAAGGTGGAATATGGTCTTCTCAATGTCAATGGCGATAACTTGATTGAGTACACTAATAACTATGTGTTTGAGTATACTTATATGGATGTCCCTTACAAGAAGGGTTATGCTACTGATGAAGATGATTTCTGTCAGCTCTATATAGAGGTTGACGGTGGTACAGTGAAATATATCAGTTGGGATTATTTCAAGGAAATCAACGATTGATGATTTAAGTGAAGGAATGGGGATAATATGAAAAAATTTGCAAGATGCGCCTTGGTTCTGATTTTGGTGACATTGATAGGAACAATTGCAGGATATTTCTATGAGAGCTCACATATAGTTCCGCTCTATACATCTACAGCAAAGTTGGTTATAACACCAGGAACAAGCTATGAGCCATCCATCCGCGCGGAAAATGGTGGCTTTAGAGATGACTTTGTTGATGTGTTTAAGTCAGATTCGGTAATTAAAGCGGCCAAGGAAGACGCTAAAACTGATGAGGATATAGCTAAGTATCTGACAGTTGTTTCAAAGCCAAACAGCAATATAATTGAGCTCACAGTTACATATAAGGATCAGAACACTGCAAAGCGCTATGTTGATGCGGTTGCAGGCAATGCAAATCTTATTCAGCAGATTGTACCAATAGCACTTGTTATGATTTCTTCGGAGGGTGATATCTCCAATCAGTCATTTAAGCCAGAATTGATGAATAAGACAATAAGAATTGGTGAGATCACTGCCGGCGTAACAGCTGCAATTCTTCTTGTTCTTATGCTTGCAATCGCAGCATTTAAACCTAAGACTGAGGAAGCATCTAAAGGCAATCCTTCTAAGAAGAGAAGTTCTAAGAAAAGAAGTCCTAGGAATAAACTTAGCTCTGATAAAGATGAGGATGACAAGGATGAAGCTTCTGATGGAATTCAAGATGAGGCTCAGTCTGATCAGACTCTTGAAGAGCAGATTGACAAGTCAAAGAATATTGCAGATGTAATCGGAATGCTTGAAAAGGGCGATAAGACTGAAGATAAGACTGAAGGAAGTCAGACTCCAGCTCCTCATGAAACTGAGTCAGATGCCGAAATCAATGCATTTGAGGAACTAGAACCTGAGGATAATAAGAATAAGAAAAAGAAGAGAGAAAGAAAAGGTCTTTTCGGACGCCGTAAAAACACTGAGTATGCAGTAAATCCTATGCTCCTGCTCTCTGAGGAGGAAGTTGCACAACTTCAGGCTAAGCAGAGAGAAGAGGAGAGAGCAAAGGCTGAGTCAGGCAAGGATGCTGAGGAGGCAAGAAAGGCCGAGGAAGCTGCAAAGGCTGAGGAGACAAGAAAAGCCGAAGAAGCAAGAAAGGCTGAGGAAGCAAGAAAGGCTGAGGAAGCAAGAAAGGCTGAGGAAGCAAGAAAGGCTGAGGAAGCAAGAAAGGCTGAGGAGGCAAGAAAAGCCGAGGAAGCTGCAAAGGCTGAGGAAGCTAAAAAGGCAGAAGATTCTGCAACAGAGGCTGACACTGAGGATGGATCAGAGGCTGAGACGAGTGATGAGAAGCCTGAATCTAAGCTTAGCAAGTTAGGAAAGTTTAAGGGCTTCTTTAAAAAGAAATTTAAGGAAGATGAGATAACTGAGGCTGATATAGAGAAGGCTAGGGAAGCTGAGAATCTTCGTATGGAAGAATCAAGAAAGGCTGAGGAAGCTGAGGCTATTCAAGCTCAGGAAAAGATTAAGCAGGCTGAAGAAAAGGTTGCAGAGGTATCTGATAATGTGTTGAATGACACAACTGATGAGGCTCTTAAGCTTGCGGCACAGAAGCTTGCAGCGGAGGCCTTAGTAAAGGCAGAGGCTGAAAGAATTGCAGCAGAAAACTTAGCAAAGGCTCAGAGACAGAAAGAGGAAGAGGCTAGAGCTCTTGAAGAGAAGAGGGCCTTGGAGGCTAAGCAGGCTGAAGAGGCAGCAAGACTTGCGGCTGAACAGGAAGCCAGAGAGATAGAAGAGGCTAAGAGAAAGGCTGATGAAGCCTTGAGACTTGCATCTGAGCAGGAAGAAAAGGCTAGAAAAGAAGAGGAACGCAAGCTTAAGGAAGAGGCTGAATTAAAGGCTTTGAGAGAGGCAGTAGGATCAATTAAGTCAAGCTCAGAGTTGCTTGGCATGATCTTAAAGTAAGGAGGGACATATGTTTAGTATAAAGATTGATAAACTTGTCGAGATGACAGACACTGAACAGGCTTCAATTTCAGATACAGTGAATAATGTCCTGACTAAGATCTCTTTTGAGAACGAGACAATCAGAAGCATAGGCATGGTTGGAAATGCCAGATTGGCATTGAAGTTCGCAAACATACTTGCAAAGAAGGGCAGAAAGGTTCTCTTTATAGATGGAGATTTTTCTAAGGAAGTATTTTTAGGTAAATTCAAGCTGGGAAAGTCCCTCAAGGGTGTGACGGATTATGTGAGTCTTCCTATGGATCCTAAGGAACTTTTATGCCTTACAAGTCAGCAGAACCTACACCTTATGTTCACTGGCGATGTCGACACATTTGCCGGGGTGGATACATATAAGGATAAGCTGTCAGAGCTCTTGGACACAATGAAGGGAAGCTATGACATCCTTATAGTTCAATCTGACAATGAGGGCAAGATGGCAGCTCTGTGCGATAGGACATTGGCCTTTATTGAAGCCAAAACATATACAAAAACACTTGCTGAGTTGAGAGTTCAGGCCTTGGATCGCAGGGGCTGTTACTGTCTCGGTGTAGCGAGCTACGAATAAGATGATTTAGGGTGCTAAGCTTTTTGCTTAGCACTTTAGTCTTTAGAAAAAAAATTACTTTTTGCTTTTCTTAGGGAGGGAAGCCTATGTTGGATTTGGCTAAAGAAGATATTGAGAAGGATTTACAGGAAAAGATAGAGACTTTTTTGAAATACTTGAATGAGAGCGACAATATTGTCTTTTTTGGAGGAGCTGGCGTGTCAACTGAGAGCGGAATCCCAGACTTTAGAAGTCCTGATGGTCTCTATAATCAAAAGTATAAGTTTCCGCCTGAGACCATTATCAGCCACAGTTTTTTTAGGGCCAGAACTGAGGAATTTTATGAATTCTACAAGGACAGGATGATCTATAAGGATGCAAAACCATCAATAACACACGAGAAATTAGCAGCTTTAGAAAAGGCTGGAAAACTTAGAGGTATTGTGACTCAGAACATAGATGGCCTTCATCAGATGGCTGGAAGCAAGGAAGTTGTAGAACTTCACGGAAGTGTCTTGAGAAATTATTGCACTAAGTGTGCCAAATTCTACGATTTAGACTATATTGTAAAGTCTGAAGGCCTGCCTCGCTGTAGCTGTGGAGGCTTGATAAAGCCAGACGTGGTCCTCTATGAGGAGTCCCTTAACTCGGATGATATAAGCAAGGCTATTAAGTTGATTAGTGAGGCTGATGTGCTTATAGTCGGCGGAACTTCTCTTGGGGTCTATCCTGCAGCGGGAATGATTGATTATTACAGGGGAAATAAGCTGGTTCTTATAAACAAATCAAAGACTCCTTATGATTCTTCGGCAAATCTTTTGATACATGCAGCTCTTGGCAAGGTCTTTGAGAGAGTGGAGGTTTAGTATGCTGCCTATAAAGTATGAAATTAACGATATTGTTACAATGAAGAAGAAGCATCCTTGTGGAAGCGCTGATTGGAAAGTCTTGAGAGTAGGTCAGGACTTCAAGCTTATATGTATGGGCTGTGGCAGGGAAGTTATGATAAGTAGAACTCAGCTCCAAAAAAGCACCAAATCAGTTAAGCATCCGGATGGAGAGTGATTATGAGATACAAGATATTAAGCCTTGATGATCCTGATTATGGCTGTGAAGAGTTTCCAAAGGATGGACCTCATGTCTCTATTTTGATTGAATCAGATGATGGGGATAAAACTCGCATAGAAAGGCCTGAGAGCTGGCTGACAGAGCGGGGCCTGGATAAGGGGTCATATTTTGAAATATGATAAATAAACAAATAAAATATATAAACTTTAAAAAATGTACTTGATATATTTAAAAAAGCCTTGTATAATATCAATCTGTGATATATTTTTTCCTTGCTCTTTTACTGTGAATTAATTTGAAGGGGCCAGAGACCAGAAGGAGGTGCGACGTAGAATGAATAAGTATGAATTAGCATTAGTTGTAAGTGCGAACGTCGATGATGAAGTAAGAAATGCCACAGTAGATCAGGTAAAAGATCTCATTACACGTTTCGGTGGCACAGTTACTGATCCAGGTACATGCGAGAAGAAGAAGCTTGCTTACGACATCCAGAAGATGAGCGAAGGCTACTATGATTTCATCAAGTTTGAGGCAGTAACAACTTGCCCAGCTGAGGTTGAGTCAAGACTTCGTATTATGGACAACGTATTAAGATTCCTCATCGTTAAAGACGGAGAGTAATTAACGTTCAACTTAACAGCTTCTTTTATAAAGATAAGGAGAATTAAGTTATGAATAAAGTTGTTTTAATGGGAAGATTAACAAGAGATCCAGATGTACGTTATTCACAGAGTGCTAACGGTTCTCTTGCAATTGCAAGATACACATTAGCTGTAGACCGTAGAGGCAGAAGAACTGACGGTGGTAATGAGCAGACAGCAGATTTTATCTCATGCGTAGCATTTGGTAAGTCTGGTGAGTTCGCTGAGAAGTATTTACATCAGGGAACAAAGCTTGTTGTTACTGGACGTATCCAGACTGGTAGTTATACTAACAAGGATGGTGCCAAGGTTTACACAACAGATGTGGTTGTTGAAGATCAAGAGTTTGCAGAAAGCAAAGCTTCATCTCAGTCCTTTACAGGAGGACAGTCAAATCAGTCATCAGCACAGCCTGTAGGCGGAGCAGATGATGGTTTCCTTAATATTCCTGGTGGGGTTGATGACGAAAATTTGCCTTTTAACTAAACTAAAAGGAGGAACCTGACATGCCAGAGAAGAAGTCAGAGAGACCTGAAGGTCAGATGAGAAGAAGAGCACCACGTAGAAGAAAGAAAGTCTGCGCATTTTGTGCTGAAGCTAATAAAGAAATCGATTACAAGGATGTAGCTACTCTTAAGAAGTTCGTTTCTGAGAGAGGAAAGATCCTTCCAAGAAGAATCACAGGCAACTGTGCTAAGCATCAGAGAGCCCTTACTATTGCAGTAAAGAGAGCTCGTCACGTTGCACTTCTTCCATACACAGTAGAATAATTTTTGATTATTTTATTAAGCTTATTGAGCCGTCCGAGGAATCGGGCGGCTTCTTTTTTGCATAGGAAAGATTGATTTATTATGTATGCATACACATAAGACTTGTGCTTAAAGGGCTTGTGCTTAAGGGAAGCGAGCTCAAAGTATGCCTGCTTAGCAAACACACTTCAACTCGCATATCGCATGGACAATACAGTCTTCATTTGATATAATACAAATTGTGACTTTTTGCAAAAATTATGGCTTTCATATCTTTTAAAAACTTTGAAATTAGCAAAAGGAGCCTATTTGTTGAATGGTAGATTTATAAATGAGATTGATTTGCGAGCTCCTTTATAAGTCGCACCTTGCAGGGAGATAATTATTATGGCAGCTTTAGAGAATAGAAAAAATAAAAATAAGTCATATAAGATATCTGGTAAGCTAAAAGAGCTGATTGCACTTGAGATAGTGACAGGAATTGTGCTTTTGATAACCACAATATCTATGTATGCAATAAATGTCTATTGTGGCAACATATTGCTTGCGGTCACCATCATATTTGCCCTGGCTATAGCGCTGATTACAGCCTATCTGGGACCGTCTATTATATACGAGATGGTTAAGTTCTCATCTAATTTTTCCCATGTTCAGAGGGATATGATTAACGAACTTAGCGTTCCTTATGCCCTTATGGATGAGAATGGACATATGCTTTGGGGCAACAAAATGATGACCAAGATTATAGGCCATAAGGTTGATGTCAAAAAAACTGTGGATAGCGTCTTTCCTGAGATAAAGGTAGAACTCTTTCCTCAGAGTGACGATTCAAAAGAGATTGGACTCAGTTTCAATGACAGAGACTACTCGGTTGAATTAAAGAGAATCAAGATGACCAATCTTATGGATGATGTTGACATTGTCGACGAAACCAAGGAAGAATCAGCCTTTATAGTCATGTATATGTTTGACAATACAGATATCAATATGTATATCAAAAAGATCAGAGATGAAAGATTTGTAGTCGGACAGATTTATATAGACAACTATGAAGATGTGCTCGAGAGTGTCGATGATGCTAGAAAGTCACTTCTTATCGGTCTTGTAGATAAGAGGGTTAATAAGTACTTTGCTCAAGGCGGTTCAATTGTAAGGAAACTTGAAAAGGATAAGTATCTTGTAGTCTTTCGTTATAAGTTCCTTGAACAGCTTATGGAGGACAAGTTCAGCATCCTTGAAGATATCAAGACAATCAAGGCTAGAAATGAGATGACAATTACCTTGAGTATTGCCATCGGTACTGGCAGCAATGACTACTCTAAGAACTATGATATAGCCAGAGCGGCTATGGATTTGGCTTTGGGCAGAGGTGGAGATCAGGCTGTTGTCAAGGATGGAGATAAAACTCTCTACTACGGCGGTAAGAGCCAGCAGATGGAGAAGAATACTCGAGTTAAGGTTAGAGTTAAGGCTCATGCCCTGACTTCAATCTTAGAGAGCACGGACAATGTTTTGATTATGGGCCACAAGTTCCCTGACGTGGACTCTTTTGGTTCGGCTATAGGTATGTTTGCAATCTGTGCCAGACTTGGAAGAAAGGCTCACATTGTAATCAATGAAGACAACTTAAGCATCAAGCCCTTTATGAATAAATTTCTCAAAAACGAGGATTATCCTAATGACATGTTTGTGGACCATGACAGCGTTTCAGCCTTTGTGAACTCACAGACAGCGCTTATTGTTGTGGATGTTAACATTCCGGACAGAACTGACTGTCCTCAGCTTTTGAATCAGTGCAAGACAAAGATAGTTTTTGACCACCACAGACAGACTTCTGAGTTTATCAAGAATGCAGTTATCTCATACATCGACCCATATGCATCGAGTGCAAGTGAGATGATTACTGAGATGATCCAGTATATTGATGACGGAGTTAAAATTAAGCCATATGAGGCAGATGCCATGTATGCTGGTATTGTTATCGATACTGATGGTTTTAACAACAAGTCAGGTCCAAGAACCTTTGAGGCTGCAGCATATCTGAGAAGACATGGAGCAGATGTGAACCGTGTTCGTAAGATGCTTAGAACAGATATGGATGAGTACAGAGCTATTGCTAAGGCTGTCAGCGAGGCAACTGTCTACAGAGATGCTTATGCAATCACAATATTTGACGGGGATGGACTTAGTTCTCCGACAATTGGCGGAGCAAAAGCGGCCAATCAGTTGCTTGATATCTCAGGAATTAAGGCATCTTTTGCTATCACGAGATTTAACGATATCGTATATCTCAGTGCCAGATCTATAGATGATGTCAATGTTCAGCTTATTATGGAAAAGCTCGGCGGCGGTGGCCATATGACTATAGCTGCGGCCCAGCTCAAGGAGTGCACTCCTGATCAGGCTGTTCAGACTATTAAGGTTACAATTGATTCAATGCTCAACAATGGTGAGCTTTAAGATTTTTTATTGGAGGAATTATTATGCAGGTTATATTGCTTTCAGATGTTAAGTCACTCGGCAAGAGGGGTGAAATAGTAAAGGTTAATGATGGATATGCAAGAAATTTTATCTTGCCTAAAAATTTAGGAGTTGAGGCAACACCAAAGAACCTCAATGAGCTGAAAATTCAGAAGAAGAAGGAAGAGAAAGAGGCTGAGGAAATCCTTAACGAGGCTAAGGAGTACGCAAAGAAGATTGAGGCTAAGCCGGTTAAGCTCACTATGAAGATTGGTGAGGGCGGAAGAACATTTGGCGCAGTATCTTCTAAGGAAATTGCAACAGGTGCTAAACAGCAGCTTGGACTTGATATCGATAAGAAAAAGATGAAGTTGGAAGAGTCAATCAAGACTTTGGGAACTTATGATATCCCTGTAAAGCTTCACAAGGAAGTAACAGCGACACTTAAGGTAATAGTTACAGAAGAGTAGGTAGTTTATGGATGATTTTTCAGGAATAAGCGAGGCGTCTGCAGTTAGGGTCAAACCTAATAATATTGAGGCTGAGCAGTCTGTCCTTGGCTCTATGATTATGTCTAGGGACGTCCTTGTAGAGATGTCTGCTATCTTGACCAAGGAAGATTTCTACAGAAATGAAAATGGAATTATCTTTGAAACTATGGTGAAAATGGCCGATGAGGGTTTAACCGTCGACTTGATTACTCTGAGTGAGAAATTGAAAGAGGCCAATGCTCCTGCAGCCGTCCAGTCTACAGCCTTCCTCAAGTCTTTGATTATGGCCGTACAGACCGTGTCCAATGCTAAGGACCATGCTAAGATTATCAAGGATAATGCCCTCTTAAGAAGAATTATTGAGGTCAATAATGAGATTGCAGACTCTTGTTATGCCTTAAATGAGAATGTTGACTCGATTCTTGAGACAACTGAGAAGAAGATTTTTAATTTGACTCAAAGTAAGGCTTCTAAGGATATTAGAGGCATTGATGATATCACAAGTGAGACCTTAAAGCAGATTTCTGATGCAGCAAGGATGAGAGATACTGTAACTGGTGTACCTACCGGCTTCACAGACTTGGATGACTATCTTTCAGGCTTGCAGCCTTCAGATTTTATCCTGGTTGCTGCCAGACCATCAATGGGAAAAACAGCATTTGTCCTGAATATAGCGGACAATGTTGCGGTAAAGCAGGGAATTACAACTGCTATCTTCTCGCTGGAAATGTCATCATCCCAGCTGGTAAAGCGTATGCTTTCGCTTGAGTCTACTGTTGATGCTGAAAAACTTCGTACAGGTCGGCTTCACACCGATGAGTGGGAGAGACTTGTAGAGGGCGCTGATGATATAGCAAAGTCTAACTTGGTTATAGATGATACTCCTAGTATCACAGTTGGAGAGCTGGCTTCTAAGTGCAGAAAGATAAAGATGGAGAAGGGATTGGGCCTGATTATTATCGATTACCTTCAGTTGATGGGAAGTTCAGGTCATTATGAATCAAAACAGAGCGAGGTATCTGATATATCTAGATCGCTCAAGGCGCTTGCGAGAGAGCTTGATGTGCCTGTAGTTACCCTTTCACAGTTATCAAGAGCTCCCGAGAAGAGAGATGATCACAGACCTATGATGTCTGACTTGAGAGAGTCCGGTGCGATTGAGCAGGATGCCGATGTAGTAATGTTTATCTATAGAGATGACTATTATAACAGGGATTCAGAGAGCAAGGGGGTTTCAGAGATTATTATTGGTAAGCAAAGAAATGGTCCTGTAGGAACTGTCAAGCTTGCTTGGCTGGCTGAACAGACAAGATTTGCCAACTTGGTCAGAGAGAGAAACTGATAGAGAAACTTATAGAAAAATTGATAGAAAAAAAGCCGAACCAAGGAGAAATCCAAAGGTTCGGCTTTATTAATCCTTAGGCGATTTGGCTGAGGATAAACCTAAACCAAAACTGTTTATAGACACTGATTAGCAGTGATATTAATAGCAGTGATCCCAATAGCGGGGCTATTACTGCTGATTTGGAGCGCCTACAGGACATACTGAAGCACAAGCACCACACTCGATGCAAGCATCAGCATTGATTTCGTAGTGAGCATCGCCCTGGCTGATAGCGCTAACAGGACAACCTGCCTCGCAAGAACCACAACTGATACAATCATCACTAATTACATATGCCATAATTTAGTTCCTCCTTAAAATAAAATAGTGACCTCAAGAAAAATCTTGTGGCCGCAAGACCTTACTGAATAGTTGGTGTCTTGCATAATCTGTTCAGATTATACAATAATAATAGTTTTCTTTCAAGTGGGTTTGAATAAATTCAAAGGGCATTAAGAGGGCTTCAAAAAGGCTTTTATAATATATGGGTTGACATATGTTGTAAAATCAGATTATAGTTAAGACGTATTTCATGAAAGGATGGTAATTGTTATGGTAAAAATTACTAAAGATACAACTATTGGAGATGCAATCCAGGCAGCACCTGGTCTTGTACCTATTCTTATGAGCGCAGGCATGCATTGCATAGGTTGTCCTTCATCAATTGGTGAGTCAATCGAGGAAGCTGCTATGGTTCACGGCTTAGATGTTGATGATCTTATGGAGAGCATCAATGACTACCTTGAGTCTGTAGGTTAAGTCCAATATTTGCTTAAAATATTAAAGATTAAAAGAGCGCGAGCCCTGTGCTGGGCCAGAATTCTGGCGGCACATAAGGCTCGCGCTTTTTGCTTTTTGCTTAATGCTTAATGTTTAATGCTTTTTGCTTAATGCATTTATGCTTATCTATTTGTCTAAAGACGCCATATGAGAAAGCTGGTCTATTTAGAGAGATTTTAGCTTGTCAACGGCATCTGCAGATATTATTGTCTCACAGTGCTCCTTTATATAGGCCGCTTGCTGCTTGAAGTCCAGTTTCTTGTAGCTGTACTCAAACATGGAGTTGCAATAGCGAATGAACTGTTTTCTTGTCATCCTGGACTTGAGTATCAGATAGTAGTCACTTCCCTTTGAATCTTTGTGGAGAGAACTCTCACCTTCAAAATCGCTGGAACAGGTAGCACAGGCATAGCAAGCATCATCAAAAGATTTGAAACAAAAAATCTGAGCTGGCATATGCTCGCGTTGCATTTTATCTCCAAGCAGGGAGGCTTCCTTATTGGCAGCAGGTCTAAAGGAAGAGGCGGCCTTAGCTGAGCTTGGCTCTGTCTCTTTTACACTGTTACTTCCAGCAGGAATCAAGTCTTGCTTGCTAGGTTTTGTTTTGCCAGTCTTCTTTGGCTTCTTTTCATCTGACAAACTGCCGTCTGGATTTATATGTGGGGCATGGAAAGGGCGTACCTTTTTTCCATCGTAGGTTGTGAAATAGTCATCTGATTTATTATCAGAATCAGATTCAGAACTAAGTTCTGAATTAGCTTCAGAATTGAGTTCAGAATTAGGCTCAGCATCTGCTTCAGACTTAGTTTGGCCATCGGCTTGTGGGAAGGCTTGGAAGCCTGATTTAGAGCCGGATGCCTTATTCAATGAATCTACGTCGTCATCGGACATATTGCTAATCATAGAGGCGAGGAGCTTTAAAATATTTTCCGCGTCATCTCTGTTGAGACCAGCTATTGAGTCACTGTTTTCAAGCGATGATTTAGCTGATAGCTTGCCCTGGCGATTTGAAAACAAGTTCTTGCTAGATGATGAATCTTTGGATAAGCTGGAGTCCTTAAATAAGTCGCTTCCACCCATGAGCATATCGTTAGGATTGATTTTTGACCTGGTCTCAACTAGAGGGGTAAAGTCGGAAAATCTTATGTCCAGCTCGTCTGGCTCGGTTGCCAAGGTGACCATAAGCAGAAGGGAAGAGTCTCTGAGGACTGTCGCCTCAAGGGCAAATTGTGAGCTCAAGGCATAAGGGCTTAGCTTTGACTTGTCGCGAGCACTTAAGTCCTCGATGGCTGACCTTGCTATCTTCCTCAAGATAGGAGATTCATAAGTCAGAGTATCAAGATCGATACCATTATTGATACACTCTTCGGCTGAGATTATTATTTGAATTTTTTTCTCATTTATTAGATCTATTCTCATGAAAACTCCTTTCTTAACATCTTTATATGAACATAATACCTATTTTTGGTCATATTGTAAAGTTTAGAGCTCTTATTTGCAATGATATAATAGATAATAAATATATATTGACAAAATGATTATATTGATATATTATTAGAATATAGAAAATATTGTATCAATACTAGTCGAGATACAAGGGGGAATGAAAGGGGGTTTATAGCAAAATATAGTTTTGGGAATATCTATTAAGAGGGATTTTTAAATTATTCTATATTGATTTTTATAGGAATCCTGTTTTCTGGCATGATTATGGTAAAAAAGGTTAAAGTTGGCTTTGTATTTCGGATCACAGCTGATGATATAAGCTGACTCTAGTTTTGTCACATAATAGTGCACTTTTTGGAAATATATCACATGTATTACCGCTTTTTACTTGATTAAATCCTTGTAAAAAGCGGTTTTGTCCACTTTACTAGATTTGCCTAATGTTGTATACTTTGTCTCGGTAATGTGTATTATTATTTCATTGATTTAAGAGGCTTTTATGAAAACAATCATAAGTAGGATTCAGCATAATAGCGAAGATTCAATTGTATATGAGAAGGCATCTCAGATTCTAAAGGAGGGTGGCTTGGTGGCCTTTCCAACTGAGACTGTGTATGGTCTTGGAGCGGATGCTTTGGATGAGGCTGCATCAGCTAAGATATACTCAGCCAAGGGCAGACCGTCTGACAATCCCTTGATTGTCCATATAGCTGATACAGATGCTCTCTATGATCTGTCATGTCAGGTTAATGAAAGAGCTTTGAAGCTTGCGGATAAGTTTTGGCCTGGTCCATTGACCATGATACTTAAGAAGAGCCCTAAGGTTCCGGATTCAATCACAGGAGGCTTGGATACGGTTGCCATAAGGATGCCATCTCATCCAGTAGCATCAAGGCTTATCAAGGAATCGGGAGTCTATATTGCCGCACCAAGCGCTAATATATCGGGCAAGCCAAGTCCTACAACAGGAGAACATGTAATTCATGATATGGATGGAAGGATAGATATGATTATCTGTGACGATGCATCCAAAATCGGAGTTGAATCTACAATCGTTGATATATCAGGCCAAGTACCTATCTTGCTTAGACCTGGATTTATTACTATTGAGCAGCTAAGAGAGACTTTGGGCCAGGTTGAGATAGATCCAGCTATTCAAAATGGACTTGCAAAAGGCGTAGTTCCAAGAGCGCCAGGCATGAAGTATAAGCATTATTCTCCTAATGCCGAGGTTACCATAGTGTCGGGCCAGCCAGCCCAAGTGGAGGAAAAAATTAATAGCCTTGTTTTGGAAAAGAAAGCTTTGGGATTTAAGACCGGAGTTTTATGCAACACAGAGGATTTTGATAAGTACAGTGCAGATCTTGTTATAGACCTTGGCAGTAAAACTGACGAGGCAGGAGAGGCAAGACAACTCTTTGCGGCCTTGAGAAGGCTTGATCAGGAGGGAATTGACTTTGCTTATTCAGAAGAATTTACTTCCCATGATGTTGGGGCAGCAGTTATGAATAGGCTTGTCAAGGCAGCTGGTCACAAGATTATTCATGTCTGACACAAGAGGCTTTAATGATTAATTTTAGAAAGATAATTTTCGTATGTCAGGGAAATACATGTAGAAGTCCTATGGCTGCAACAATTATGAATGCTAAGCTGCTTGAGGCTAAGCTGGATATTCTTGTTGAGTCAAGGGGTATGGTTGTGCTTTTTTCTGAGCCCTACAATCCTAAGGCTATAGCATGTGCTGCAAAACATGATATGATTATGCCTAACAACAGCGCTAGCCAGATAAAGAATAGCGATTTTGACAGGTATACCTTGGTTCTTGTAATGGATTCTGAGATGAAGAATAAGATATATGACAATTACGAAGATTCAATCAATGTGTATACTTTAGGAGAGTTTACTGGCATAAGTGATCTTGAGGTTAAGGATCCTTATGGAAAGGGAACAGAGGAGTATAATCAGGTTTTTGAACAACTTGAAGAAGTAGTAGAAAAGGTGTATGAACGACTTATTAAGGAGGATTTGTAAATGATAGCAATTGGATGTGATCACGGCGGTTTGGATTTAAAAAAGCAGTTGGTAGAGCACTTGGAGAAAAAGGGATATGAAATCAAGGATTTTGGCACATATACAAGTGATTCTTGTGACTATCCTGTATATGCAAAGAAAGTGGCTCAGTCAATTATTGATGGCGAGAGCGAACTTGGAATTCTCATATGCGGTACAGGTATTGGTATGAGCATGGCTGCAAACAAGGTAAGTGGAATTCGTGCTGCTGTATGTTCGGATTGTTTTAGCGCTGAAAAGACTAGAGAGCATAATAATGCCAATATTCTTTGCATGGGTGCAAGAGTTTTAGGCAATGAGCTTGCTTTTAGAATTGCAGATACTTTCCTTGAGACAAAATTCTCTGAGGATGAGAGACATAAGAGACGTATCAGTATGATCGAGGATTAATTTATGAAAGAAGATAAGAGAGCAGACTATATAACATGGGATGAGTATTTCATGGGAGTGGCAAAGATGTCTGCCTTAAGAAGTAAGGATCCAAATACTCAGGTTGGAGCTTGTATTGTAAGCTCTGATAACAAGATTCTTTCGATGGGATATAATGGTCTGCCTATAGGCTGTTCAGACGATGATTTTCCTTGGGTTAGAGAAGGAGACGATCCGCTCGATGTAAAATATATGTATACAGCTCACAGTGAACTCAATGCTATATTGAATTATCGCGGAGGCAGCCTTGATAACTCAAAGATGTATGTGACTCTATTTCCTTGCAATGAGTGCGCAAAGGCTATAATTCAGGCAGGTATTAAGACCCTGGTTTATGAGAGTGATAAGTATGGAATGACACCAGCTACAATAGCTTCCAAGAGAATGCTTGATGCTGCAGGAGTCAGATACTATAAATACTCTAAGACAGGCAGAAAGCTTGAGATGGATCTCTAAGACTGGCCTTTTGGCTCTATAGCTTTATAGCTTTATGGCTTTATGTTTACACGGCTTAAGCTTTATAGCTTAAATATGGACTTGAATTCTTGAAGATATATTTAAATAAAAATTAAGCCCAGTGATTGGCAGGTAAGCTTTAAGCTTAAATCCAATTACTGGGCTTTTTTTAATTTGAAAATTTATCGAGGAAGTCTAAATAAGGTTTAAGATTATCACTGTATATAATACTTAAAAGCTTATTGAGCTTTCTCAATGCGGATGTGAGTTGCTTGTCTGAGAGTATTCCGCTTTCGTGAGCATCGGCAAGCTCGTCTATATCGACTACCCTTACAAAACCATCATTTTCAATTATCACGTCAGCTAAAAGGTCGGTAAAAATATAGGAGTCGTCATTTTCGTTGTGGTCTGTATCGATTATGTCACAATAGATGTAGCATTGGCTCTTGCCTTCCTTGAAGAAACGGCTGATTTTAAACCCCTCTTCAATGCAGTAAAGAGACATTCCGTGAGAAAAAGCAAGCTTAGCATGAAGGGTTTCCCATTTAGTCACTATTCTTGTCTGATCTTTGTAGAGGATGATGTCATCCTTTAATTTCACACATTCATCTGGAATAAGTCTTTTCCTAAATAATTCCATAAAAATACCTCTCATGACATTTATTTTGGACAAAATTATATCAAAAAAGCTCACTCGAGACAAGCAAGTCAATCACAGATAATTAGGCATTTTTGATTCAGTCAAAAAACTTAAAAAACATTGCAAATATCGTTCTTTGCGTGGTAAAATAAATGTAATTTTTAAGTAAAGTGAAGAGGGAAATGCATGAAAGATTTTAACAAAGTATGGACAGGTGTATGTATGGTCGGCCAGTTAGGTCTTGACTTGATTATGCCTGTAATTTTGTGTATGCTTCTTGCTTATTACCTGGATTCAAAGTTTGGATTAGGTATCTTTGTTTATCTTCCCGCTCTAGTGCTTGGACTTGCAGCAGGTGTCACCAATTTTAAGAAATTTTATCATAAGATTGTGATGAAGGATGTTGAGAAGAGAAATGAGAAGGAGAGCGAAATACCTAGATTTTCAAAACACACTTGATTAAAAATTGAAAAAGAGGATTTATTCTTCTTTGAATTTAATAATAAACAGTAGGAGGTTTAGATTGAATCTTGATGGAGATGTAAAAAAGTTGGCTATGAGCGTGACTTGCGGCTGCTCAATCCTTTGCGTGATTGAGATAGTTCTGGTTTCTTTGCTCGCTGCCACTGGTTTAGTTACATTCAATCCTCTGATTATCGCATCTTCAATTGGTGGAACTCTCGTTATAGTCCTCTGTTTTTGGTGGATGGCAAAATCCATACAGAAGGCTCTTGATGAGGCTACTAAAGAAGGAAAGAATATCAATGCAGGTGTAGCTAAGGGTTACAATCAAAGATTATTTGCTCAGGCAATATGGATTGTGCTCGACATTTTTGTCCCTAAGATGATTTATGGGGACTTCGTACCGCTTATTACAATTTGTGGTTTATTGCCTCTCTTATTTCCAAGAATATCTATCTTGGTTTCGCAGGCAAAGGGCAAATTGAAAAAAAATAAGAATATTTCTAGTGAAGAAGGAGGTGAGGGATGATTTATGGAAATTAATCTTCATGGATCGTGGTATATCACAATCCTGAAGGACACGCCGCTGGGCGACATTCACATCACTATGACAATGATCATAGGCTGGGTAGTTTTGCTTGTCTTGTCGACTATTTGTTTCATCCTTGGACATAATTTGAAGGTGCATAATATTTCCAAGCGCCAAGCTGCTGCGGAATATATAGTTGAGGCCTTGAACAAATTCGTACGTGGAAATATGGGCAATCAGTTTGACAAGTATATTCCATTTATTGGAGCTATGTTTGCAACTGCTATATTCAGTAATCTGATCTCTTTATTTGGTGTGTGGAGCCCTACTGCTGATTTGAATACGGAACTTGGCTGGGCAATGATAGCTTTTGTCTTGATTACCTATTATAAGATCAAATCGCAGGGCATGGGAGGTTACTTGAAAGGATACTTGCAGCCACTGGCTCCAATGCTTCCAATCAATATCATCAGTGAACTTGCAACGCCAGTAAGTATGGCCTGCCGTCACTTTGGTAACATCCTCTCAGGCATGGTTATCAATACACTGATCTATGCGGCTTTAGGATTGGCTTCAAGTGCTTTACTTGGACTGATTCCAGAGATAGGTGTATGGCTCGGTGCACATATTCCAATATTTGAAATTGGTATACCAGCATTTTTGTCGCTGTATTTCGACTGGTTCAGCGGCCTGATCCAACCATTTATTTTCTGTACTCTGACTTGTATGTTTATCAAACAGGCTTCAGAAGCAGATTAATGGTAAAACAAAATTGTATTTAAAAAATTTAAATTTATGGAGGAAACATTAACATGGATTTCACAGTATTAGCTAAGGGTATCGCACTTGCAGGTTGTGGTATTGGTGCAGGTCTTTCATTGATCGCAGGTATTGGTCCTGGTATCGGAGAAGGTAGAGCAGCTGCAGCTGCAGTAGAGTCAATTGCTCGTCAGCCAGAAGCTTCAGCAGATATTAGAAGCACATTGATTCTTGGTGTAGCTCTTGCAGAGACAACAGGTATTTACGGTTTCGTAACTGGTCTTCTTTTGATCTTCGTAGCACCAGGTCTTTTCCTTGGAAAGCTTTGATTCTGACGAAATTATAAAGTTTAGACAAAAGTCTTAAAAAGGAGAAACAGTATGACAACTGACTATAATCTCTTGGTAAATATTGACTGGCAGACAATAGTCATTCAGCTGATCAACCTGTTTATTCAGATTTTGTTATTTAAAAAATTCTTATACAAGCCGGTTATGAACATTCTTTCTAAGAGACAGGAAGAGGTTGATGCACCACAGAGAGAAGCTGATGAGGCTAAGGCTGAGGCTCTTTCACTCAAGGCTAAGTATGAAGAGAACTTGAGCAATGCTAAGGCTGAGGCTGATGCAATTATCAAGGATGCAACTAGTGTGGCATCTAAGAAGAGCGAAAAGATTGTGTCAGAGGCACAGGCTGAAGCAGCTAAGCTTAAATTACAGGCTGAAAATGACATTGAGCAGCAGAAGAAAAAGGCAGTCAATGATGCCAAAGAAGAGATCGGTTCCATGGCAATGGGTATTGCTGGCAAGGTAATCGGTCGTGAAATTAATGAAGAAGATCACAAGGATCTCGTTGATGATTTCATAAAGAATGTAGGTGAGACTTACGTATGATGACAGAAACTGCTAAAAAATATGGAGACAGTTTCTATGATCTTGCACTAGAAGAAGGTCAGGCAAGTCAGGTTCTCGAACAGTTTGGCGAAATAGTTAAACTTTTTGATGAGAATCCTGATTACAGACGTCTTTTAGCTGAGCCGAGCATTCCTATGATGGAGCGCATTAAGCTTATAGATGAAGCTTTCGGCGATAAGGTTTGGCCTTATCTTTTAAATTTTATTAAGGTTCTTTGTGAACATGGTTATTTAGGAGATTTAAAAGGCTGCTTGAAGGAGTATAAAAAGCGCTTTAATGATGATAACAATATAGCTGAGGCTTCTGTTACATCAGCTCGTTCGCTCACTGAGGAGCAAAGACAGGCGCTTCTTACAAAGCTCGAAAATATGACAGGAAAGAAAGTCGATATGACAGTCTATGTAAATCCAGCCCTCATTGGCGGTATACGCTTAGATATGGAAGGCAAGAGATATGACGGATCGGCTAAACACAGATTTGATGAGCTTTCAAGCATTATAGAAAAATCTGTCTGAAAAGTTAACATTAAATTAGATTAAAGAGGAAAAAGTGAAATGGCACTAAAACCTGAAGAGATTTCTCAGATTATTAAAAGCCAGATTAAGCATTATTCCGCAGCTATCGAACAGTCAGAGACTGGTACAGTAATTCTTGTAGGTGATGGTATCGCAAGAGTTTCTGGACTTGAAAAGTGTATGGCTGGAGAGTTGGTTGTGTTCTCTAATGGAACATACGGAATGGCTCAGAATCTGGAAGAAAACAGTGTATCAGTCGTCCTTCTTGGATCCGAAGTAGGAATTAAGGAAGGCGACGTTGTAAAACGTACTGGCAAGGTTGTATCTGTACCTGTTGGCGATGCTATGCTTGGACGTGTAGTAAATGCACTTGGTCAGCCTGTAGATGGCGGTCCAGCAATCGAGGCAGCATCTTTTGAGCCAATCGAGCACACAGCTCCTGGTATCATTGATAGACAGCCAGTAAAGGAGCCTTTACAGACTGGTATTAAGGCTATCGATTCCATGATTCCTATCGGACGTGGACAGAGAGAGCTTATTATCGGCGATAGACAGACTGGTAAGACAGTTATCGCAACAGATACTATTATCAACCAGAAGGGTAAGGGCGTTTATTGTATCTATGTAGCAATTGGCCAGAAACAGTCAACTGTTGCAAACCTTGTTAAGGAACTCACAGCAGCAGGCGCTATGGAGTATACTTGCGTAGTTGCTGCTACTGCTTCAGAAGGAGCACCACTTCAGTACATAGCACCATATGCTGGATGTGCAATTGGTGAGTACTTCATGAATAATGGAAAGCATGCTTTGATTATCTATGATGATTTGAGTAAGCACGCTGTTGCATACCGTGAGCTGTCTTTGCTCATCAGAAGACCACCAGGACGTGAGGCTTATCCTGGAGATGTATTCTACTTACACAGCCGTCTCTTAGAGCGTGCTGCTAAGCTTTCTGAGAAGAATGGTGGAGGTTCTCTCACAGCACTTCCAATCATTGAGACTCAGGCAGGAGATGTATCTGCCTATATTCCAACTAACGTTATCTCAATTACTGATGGTCAGATCTTCCTTGAGACAGAGCTTTTCCATGAAGGTGTAAGACCGGCTGTAAACCCTGGTATTTCAGTAAGCCGAGTTGGTGGTAACGCTCAGATTAAGGCTATGAAGAAGGTAGCCGGTACATTGAAACTCGTATATTCTCAGTATCGTGAGTTGCAGTCTTTTGCTCAGTTTGGTTCAGACCTTGATGATGACACAAAGGCTCGTCTCGAGAAGGGTGCTCGTATTGTTGAAGTATTAAAGCAGAACCGTGGAACACCTATTCCAGTTGAGAAGCAGGTAGCCATCATATTTGCCGTAATCAATGATTACTTGAATGATGTGCCTGTAGAAAAGGTTGCTGAGTACGAGAGCGGATTCTACGATTTTCTTGACACCAATGTTTCAGGTCTTGCAGCTATGAATATGATTGCCGAGTCAGGTGCTTATGACGATCAGGTAATTGCAAACCTTAATGAAGCATTAACAGAATATACAAAGAGATTTACATCTATTGGTTAATACTGGAAGGAGGAAGTATCAATGGCATCGATGAAAAACATCAAGCTCCGAATTAAGAGTATCGAGAGCACAATGCAGATTACCAGAGCTATGAAACTGGTTGCTTCTTCCAGACTCCGCAGAGCACAGGAACGTGTTATTCAGACACGTCCATATACACAGGTTTTAAAAGATAGCCTTGATCAGATTGCAAATTCAAATTCTGACTTCTCTTCAGTCTATGTAAAGAAAAGAGAAGTAAAGAAGAAGCTTTATATCGTATTTGCCGGAGACAGAGGCCTCGCTGGTGGCTACAATGCCAATATGTTCAGAATGATTGAAGAACATACTAAGGGCGAGGATGCAGCTTTTCTTCCGGTTGGTAAAAAGGCTTTAGAATATTTTAAAAAGCGCGGCGCAGAGATAGTATCTGAAAGCTTCCCAATGGTTGGTGAGGTTAGCGTCAGCGATTGTTTTGAAATGTCGCAGATCATATGTAATGGCTATAAGATTGGGGCATACGATGAGATAAATATCGCTGGTACTGAATTCGTATCTGTTTTATCGCAGGTACCGTTCACTCAGCAGCTTCTCCCATTCTCACCTGATGAGGTTGAGGGTGCAAGAGAGGTTATCGATTATGACCCAGATCCAGAGTATGTATTTAATTTAATCATTCCAGAGTATTTGGCTGGCATTATCTATGGCGTAATGTGTGAAAGTGCTGCTTCAGAGCAGGGCGCACGTCGTATGGCTATGGAAAATGCTACTAATAACGCATCAGATATGATTGGAAGTCTTAGTCTCACATACAACCGTGCACGTCAGAGTGCAATCACTCAGGAAATTACTGAGATTGTTGCTGGTGCCGGTGGCGGAGAAGAATAAGTACCATAAAGATAAGTAATAAGGAGAGCACATTGGCTACATATAATATTGGTAAAGTTATAAAAGTCATGGGTCCAGTCCTTGATATTAAGTTCGAAGAAGGTCAGCTTCCAGATCTCATGAATGCTATCGAAATCGATAATCATGGTGAGAGATTGGTTGTAGAGGCTGCACAGCACATAGGTGATGACGTTGTACGTTGTATCGCCATGAGCTCTACAGACGGTTTGACAAGAGGAACTGATGCAAAGGATACAGGAAGCCCAATCAAGATGCCGGTCGGCGAGCAGTGCCTTGGCCGTGTTTTGAATCTTTTAGGTGAGCCGGTTGACAGCAAACCGGCAGTTGAAGCAGATGATTACTGGCCTATACACCGCAAGGCACCTAGCTTTGAGGAACAGCAGACATCATCAGAAATCTTAGAGACAGGTATCAAGGTAGTAGACCTTATTTGCCCATATCTTAAGGGTGGTAAAATCGGTCTTTTCGGTGGTGCCGGAGTAGGTAAGACAGTTCTTATTCAGGAGCTTATCCATAATATCGCTACAGAGCACGGTGGATACTCAGTATTTACAGGTGTTGGAGAGCGTACTCGTGAAGGTAATGACCTTTACGGAGAGATGAGCGAAAGTGGTGTTATCAACAAGACAGCCCTCATTTTCGGTCAGATGGATCAGCCACCAGGAGCTCGTATGAGAGTAGGTCTTTCAGGACTTACTGTTGCTGAGTATTTCCGTGATGTTAAGAAGCAGGACGTGCTCCTTTTCATCGACAATATCTTTAGATTTACTCAGGCAGGTTCAGAGGTTTCGGCTCTTTTAGGTCGTATGCCTTCAGCCGTAGGTTATCAGCCTACACTTGCTTCAGAGATGGGTGATTTGCAGGAGCGAATCACATCTACAAAGGACGGATCAATCACATCAGTTCAGGCTGTATATGTTCCTGCTGATGATCTTACAGATCCAGCTCCAGCTACAACATTTACTCACTTGGATGCTACTACAGTTCTTTCAAGAGAGATTGCCAGCCAGGGTATCTATCCTGCGGTTGATCCACTTGATTCTACAAGCCGTATCCTCACACCAGAAGTTGTAGGTCAGGAGCACTATGAAGTAGCCCGCGGCGTACAGGAAGTACTTCAGAGATATCGTGAGCTTCAGGATATCATTGCTATCATGGGTATGGATGAGCTTTCAGATGAGGATAAACTTACAGTTGCTCGTGCACGTAAGGTTCAGAGATTCCTTTCACAGTCTTTCTCTGTTGCAGAGCAGTTTACAGGTATTCCTGGTAAGTATGTTCCTCTTAAGGAGACAATCCGTGGATTCAAGATGATTCTTGATGGTGAGTGCGATGAGCTTCCAGAGTCAGCATTCTTGTTCTGTGGAACAATTGATGAGGCTTTCGAAAAGGCTAAGAAGTAAGGAAGGAGAAAAGTTTGTCAGCTCCATTTAAACTTATTATCGCAACGCCTGATGGAAGTGTTTATGACGGAGAAGCTACTCGTTTTATCGCAAGAGGAGCGAGCGGAGATTTCTGTATTATGGCAAAACACGCCAACTATGTTACTTCTCTTGGCATGGGAATGGCCAAGGTAGAACTTGAGGATGGCACAAGCAAGATCGCAGCATGCATGGGCGGAATGCTCACAGTTATGAATGGCGAATGTAGAGTTGTGGCCACAACTTGGGAGTGGAAGGAAGACATAGACTTAGACAGAGCAGAGTTAGCTAAGAATCGTGCTGAGGAGAGACTTAATCAGAAGGATAATCTCAACGATCACGATGTGGCAATCGCTGAAGCTAAGTTGAAGAGAGCATTAATCCGTACAGGAGTTGCAAAGCTTTAAAATAAAGCCCGGACCTTAGTGGTCCGGGTCTTTTTTATAATTAAAATGCCTATTTTGCTGAGCTGACAATGTTTTTAATCACATTGACGACCGTCTCCATAGATTCTACACATACATGCTCGTATGGGCCGTGGAAACCGTAGCCGCCTGTTCCCAAGTTAGGACATGGGATTCCCATAAAGGAGAGCTGAGCGCCATCAGTACCGCCCCTGACAGGCCTTGATATAGGGGCCAATCCAGTTTTTGCAATAGCCTGATTGGCTAGGGTTATGATATCCATATGATCCTGCATGACATCGAGCATATTGTAATAAGAATCTGTGACTGTGAGTTCAACGGTGTCCTCAGAGTATTTAAGCTTGAGTTTGCGCTCAAGTGTTCTTAAAAGGTCGATTTTCTTATTAAAGAGCTTCTTGTCATGGTCTCTAACTATAAGATTGACCTCGGCGTGTGATACATCGCCTTTTATGTCGCATACATGGAAGAAACCTTGACGACCTTCAGTGTTTTCAGGCCTTTCGTGGGCCGGAAGAAGGGAGATAAGTTCAGCGGCAATAAGTGATGCATTGACCATGATGCCTTTGGCCTCACCGGGGTGAACCTCACGTCCTTTAATTTCAAACTTTGCGCTTGCTGCATTGAAATTTTCATATGCAACCTCAGCTTCATAATCGCCGTCCACGGTAAATGCAAAGTCTACAGGGAAGTAGTCTTTTTCAAACTTGTCGCAGCCTCTTCCTAGCTCTTCGTCAGGTGTGAAGGCGACATATATATGGCCGTGTGGCAGTTGCTCTGTAATTATCTGCTCAAGAGCAGTCATGATTTCAGCTATGCCAGCCTTGTCGTCGCTGCCAAGCAGGCTTGTTCCATCACTAGTGATTACAGTTTTGTTGACCATTTCTTTTAAATCAGGGAAATCACTAACTTTAATGTAATCCTTAGCTCCTTTGAGAAGTATATCAACACCGCTGTAGTTGTAGATAATTTGAGGCTTTATGTCATTGCCATTAAATGATGGAGATGTATCAAGATGGGCGATAAATCCTATACTAGGAAGCCTAGTGCAGCCCTCACTTGCAGGCAAATGTGCATAAAGATATGAGCTTTCAGTCAGGGTGACTGACTTAAGCCCCATGCCTCTCAATTCGTCAGCCAGATACTCAGCGAGCTTTAATTCATCTGGGTTACTTGGACATGATAGATTCTCTTCTATAGATGCTGTAGGGATTGTGATGTAATGTAGAAAACGATCTTGAACCTTCATAGCAATTTCCTCACTCTTAATTATCTGTAATATGCCTTAGTATTTGTAGGTGCGCAAAGATGCGCATCGTGGTCTTCAAGACACGCGGGGGCTTGAAGAATATTTTTTGCTTGACTCTTTATGTCGTTTAGCAAGAGGCTGTGAGCGACAAGAAGCTGACTCAAGCTTAATAGATAAGTCTAATTATATCATGAAAATTATATTTAAAACAGTCTATGCCATTCTTGTATATTTGCCATAAAAGCGATATAATTGCGGCTGAACGTGGACTTTGAAGAATGGAAAGAGGAATAATAAGTGAACTTTTTTAATAGCAAGGAAAGAGGTTTTAGTCTAGCTGACAGTGGGAAAAAAGATAAGACTGCTGGCAATGCTTATATATATATATTGATTTTTCTGCTTACTTTGGTTGCAACCTACCTAAGTATGCCCTATCAGACTAAAATTAAGGCTACATCCACTATGGACATAGCGACTATGCCTTTGGTGTGGACTTTGAGCCCAGAAGACAAGAAGTATAATCAGATGATTGGTTATGTTGATCCAATTGATGCCAAAGGCTATGAGGGGAATGTAAGTATGATTCCACAGGACAGAAAGCTGAGGCTTTATGTGGAGTCTTACGGCGCTGAGCTTGAGGCTGTCAATTACAAGATAAGGGACAAGGAAAGCCGTGAACTTATAGAGAATACTGAGCTTAAAGATTTTGAGGAGACTCTTGGAGGTTATAATTTAAATCTTGAAATCAAGAATCTTATCGAGGATGGCAAGGACTACCTGCTTGAACTTAATTTAAAAACAGATAAGAGGGATGAGTCTTACTTTTATGCGATTATAAAAAAGGGACAGGACTCAGATATAGATGCAGCCTTTAATTTTGCATCTGACTTTGCTTCCTACACTTATGACGACTCAAAATTGTCAAATATTGCAAGCTATATAGAGACTGACGGAACCCAGGATAATACTGATTTTTCTTCGGTAAATATTAAGAATACTCAGACTCAGATTGGTTGGGGAAATTTAGATACTAAGATAGAGGGCGAGATTGCTTACAACCTAATTTCGGCAAGCCCTGAGGTATGCGAAGTCGGTCTTACCTATAGGATTAGCCTAATCGATGAGGAGGATAAGCTCTCTAGTCTCAATGTCTATGAGTATTACAGACTCAGAAATAGCGGAAGCAAGATTTACCTGCTCAACTATAGCAGAAAGGCAAGTCAAATATTTGACGCGTCGAATGCAGTTACAAAAACAGGAAATATTAATCTCGGAATAACATATGATAAAGATGTCAGTTTGGCTGCAAATGCTGACAATACAGAGCTTGTGTTTGAAAATGAAGGCAATCTCTGGCTTTATTCGCAAAAGGATAAGACCTTTACCCAGGTATTTACTTTTGAATCTGAGGGTAGTGACAATAAGAGGGAGAGGCTTAAGCAGCATGATTACAAAATAGTATCAGTTAGCGATGATGGCGATGTGGTCTTTGCTGTCTATGGCTATATGAACAGGGGTAAGCATGAAGGAAAGGTTGGAATCTCTCTATACAGCTATTCCAATAAAGCGGCAAATGTTGATGAATTAGTTTTCATACCGATTGACAGCACACCTTGGAAGGTTATGGCCAACACTTGTTCCTTAGCTTACTTAAAGGATAGACTTTTCTATTGTATGATAGACGGAACTCTCTATGCGATTGATATAGACAGTAAAGAGGTTATGACTGAGGTGACAGACCTTAAAAGACAGGATTATGTAGTGGCTGATAATGGGCGAATTATTGCCTATGTCGAGCCTGATGATATGAAAAAGATTAAAATCTTTAACATGGAGAAGGGTACAAGTTATGAGATAAAGGCTGATGATGGAGATAAGGTAAAAGCTCTGGCCTTTATACAGACTGATTTTATATACGGTATTGCCCATGAGGACGATATTTTAGTAGATGAACTGTCAAACCAGGTTTTTCCTATGTACTCTATCAATATCCTGAATGAGAATTATGAAAATATAAAGAAATATGAGCAAGACGGAATTTATGTGACAGATACAGAGGTTGACGGCTTAAGATTCAATATGTCAAGAGTGACAAAGTCTGGAGATACCTATACATCAACTTCTATAGATCAGCTCATAAACAAGGATGAGAATGATAAGAAAGCTGTCGCATATCTTACAAGTACTTTTTCTTCTCTCAAGGAGACAGAGCTGATAATTGTCCTGCCTCAGGCTATAGAAGATGCATCAGCTATAAAAATAAGCAGAGCCAATGCAGTGAGATTTAATGATGACAAAATACCTGATATAGCCAAGGAGATTAAGGAATCTAATCTTTACTATGTCTATGGAAATGGGCGTTTTGTAGCAGCTTATATTGAGCTTGAAAAGGCTATTATATCTGCAGCGGACAATAATGGATATGTGATAGATGCTGATGGAAAGCTGGCATATCACAGTGTTAAGCCTTCAAGCGCTCAAGCTAGTGAAATATCTATGGCTGGCGATATTGGTGATAGCATAAATAGTGCCGATGCAAAAGTAGCTGCTAATTCAGCCAAGAGGATTACTATAAGCGGAAGCAATGTGAGCATGATTCTCTGGTATGTGAGCGAAGGAAAGCCTTTGATAGGAAAGACTCTTGATGGCTATGCACAGGTTTTGGCCTATGACTCTAATAATGTGACTTATATTGATAGCAAGGGCGTAAAGAAAACTGATAGCATGAAAAATGTCAGCAAGTATTTTTCACAGGGTGGCAATACATTCGTTACATATTATTAAAAGTTAGAAGGTATGATTAAATGAAAAAAGTAATTAAGAGAACTATTCTGATTTTGTTCCTGATAGCCTTAGTGGGACTTGGCGTTTATTTCGGGCCTAAGTTTGTTCTTGCAATGAAGTATAGGTCGGAAGCTATCAGATTGGTAGAGAACAGCACAGTATCTACATTCAAGGAATCTAAAACTACTCTTGTATATGATACAAATGGCGAGGAGCTGACAAAGCTCAAGAGCAGCAAGGATTTGTATTATGTGGAGTACAAGGATATTCCAGAGACTTTGGGACTTGCCTTTGTTGATGTGGAAGATACTGATTTCTATACCCACACAGGTGTGGATTATAAGGCTATTATTAGAGCTATCATAGCTAATCAGAAGTCAAATGCTGTGGTTCAGGGTGCAAGTACTATTACTCAGCAGCTTGCAAGAAACACTTTCCTCTCTCAGGAGGTTACTTGGGAGAGAAAGGTTAAGGAGATGTTTATAGCTCATGAACTTGAAAAAAAGTACACTAAGAAACAAATCCTTGAATTCTACCTTAACAATATCTACTTTAGCAACGGCTATTATGGAGTAGAATCTGCGGCTCAGGGCTATTTCAGCAAACATGCCAGTGAGCTCAGCTTGTCCCAGCAGGCTTTTATCGCTGCAATCCCTAATGGACCAAGCAGATATGATCCACTTGTGAATTTTGACAATACTTTGAGGCGTAGGGATCTCGTCCTTGGCAAGATGAAGGAAGCAGGCTCTATCACAGAGACTGAGTATAGAGATGCATTGGCCGAGGAGATTGTACTGAATCCATCTGAGGATGTTGAAATCAACAATTACGTAGTGACATATGTAAGACACTGTGCGACAGAGTCCCTTATGAAGCATATAGGCTTTAATTTCAGATATTCCTTTAATGATGAGGATGATGAAGCCCAGTACAATGAACAGTATGATGTGTATTATTCTACATGTCAGCAGATGTTGCTGGGTGGAGGTTATACAATATATACCTCGATTGATATGGATAAACAGCAGTTGCTTCAGGATGCTGTGGACAATGAATTGGCCTCATACACAGGCAAATCTAAAGATGGAGTCTATGCTATGCAAGGAGCAGCAGTCAGCATAGATAACAATAACGGTAATGTTGTGGCTATAGTCGGTGGTAGAAGCGAAGATGACCTTACAGGATACAGATTGAATAGAGCTTTCCAAAGTTATAGACAGTCTGGTTCAGCTATTAAGCCTTTATCGGTATATACACCTTATTTCCAATTGGGATACACTCCTGATTCAATTGTAAGGGACGATTACATTGAGGGTGGTCCAGTTAACTCAGACGGTGGTTACTATGGCAGTATGACAGTCAAGAGGGCTGTAATGCTTTCCAAGAACACTGTTGCATGGAAGGTATATCAGGAAGTTACTCCTAGGGTTGGATGTGGTTTCCTTATGAATATGGACTTTAAAAAGGTTTGGGTAGACAGGGATTTCGTGGCTGCATCACTTGGCGGCTTCACCTACGGTGTCACAACTGAGGAGATGGCTGGAGCCTATGCATGCATAGCTAATGATGGTATCTTTAGAAAGCCAACCTGTGTAACTGGTATAGCAGATTCTTCTGGTAAGCTTATCGTTGATGAGTCAAGCAGAGGAGACAGGGTCTACGATCTCAACGCCACAAGAATGATGACTGACTGCATGACAGCAGTTGTAGAGCCAGGTGGAACTGGCTACGGCGGCGGAGTTGATGGCGTGGCAATTGCAGGAAAGACAGGAAGCACAAACTCTTATAAGGATATGTGGTTCTGTGGATTTAGCCCATACTACACAACAGCTTGTTGGATAGGCTATGATTATCCGGAAGAGATTAAGGGCAGAAATTCGGCAACATACATCTTTAAAGATTATATGACAAAGATACATGCCGGATTAGCTTACAAGGCCTTCCCTGCTTATACTACTCCTGACGGGGTTACTAAGTCACCAGAAACTAATCAGACAACTACAGAGGCTCAGACAACAACAGCAGCTACGACAAAGGCTGCGACGGCTTCAACAACAGCAGCTACAACAAAGGCTACTAGACAGGCTACAACAGCAGCGGCTACGACAAAGGCAGCAGAGACTGCAGCCCAGGAGCCAACTGTAAGAAATAATGATGGACAGCTTGTAGATCCTGACAAGGATGCAGCTAATAGATAAATATTAGTTACAGGCCAAATTTTAAGATGAAAGCTAGTTGAGGATAAGCCAATTTCCTCAACTAGTTTTTTATATTTATTAAAAAAGCTTGCTGTAAAAAAAATCCCAAAGGGAGAAGTGTTAAAGCCTTCCTTTGGGATTTTTATTTATTGATTTATTTAATTAGAGATATCAATAAGTCACAATTACTTTCCGTAGTGAAGCTTGTTGTAATCAGCTACTCTCTGCTGAATTCTCTCAACAGGGTTGAGAAGGTTGCTGATTGAAGAATCGTGGTTAAGTGTATCGATGATGAGGGCAATATACTTACTCATATCAACATTTATGTACCATGGCTTTGCAAGAAGCTGCTCTGGCTGGTAAACAAGGTTAGTTGTGAGAACCTTATCAATAATGCCTGCTTCGTGTGCTTCGTCAAATTTCTTAAATCCGTTTGTGAAGAGACCGAATGTAGAAGCACAGAATACTCTGTTAGCTTTTCTTCTCTTTAACTCGCTGGCAACATCAATCATACTTTCACCAGAAGAAATCATATCATCGATGATGATTACATCCTTACCCTCAACATTGCTTCCGAGGAACTCGTGAGCAACGATAGGATTACGGCCGTTGATAATCTTTGTGTAATCTCTTCTCTTATAGAACATACCCATGTCGAGACCGAGAACGTTGGCAAAGTAAACAGCACGTCCCATACCACCTTCATCTGGACTGATTACCATCATATGGTCGCTGTCGATGTGAAGATCGTCAACACCTAAGAGAAGGTACTTGATAAACTGATATGTTGCAGAGATTGACTCAAAACCACTGAGTGGTGTAGCATTCTGAACTCTTGGATCGTGTGCGTCAAATGTTATGATATTATCAACGCCCATGGCATTGAGCTCCTGAAGCATAAGAGCACAGTCGAGTGACTCACGTCCAGTACGCTTGTGCTGTCTGCTCTCATAAAGGAAAGGCATGATAACAGAAATTCTTCTAGGCTTAGCACCTGCAGCAGCGATGATACGCTTGAGATCAGCATAGTGATCATCAGGTGACATGTGGTTAACAGAACCATTGAGTGAATATGTGAGGTTGTGATTACATACATCAACCATCAAATAGAGGTCGTAACCACGTACAGACTCGCTAATTACACCCTTGCCTTCACCAGAACCAAATCTAGGTGTCTGTGCATTAAGAATGTAGCTATCTCTCTTGTAGCCGCTAAAAGCAAGTGTTGATGTGTTTTCGTGCTCTCTCTGCTCTCTCCATTTAACAAGATAATCATCAACCTTTTTTCCGAGGTCAGAACAGCTCTGAAGAGGGATGATTCCAAGTGTACCATAAGGAATAGTTGCAGTGTGTCTTTCATCGCGTGGCATGATAAATCCTCCATAAAATTAAATTCATTGTTAGATTGTTTGTTTGAAAAATTGCACCATATATATTAGTACAATTCAACGTATGTAATAATACCTATTATTTAGACTCAAGTCAATGATACAAAATTGATAAATATATGAATAAAATTACATTTTTTTAAGTAATCTTATATCATTGCCAAGAAATTCCAGCGGTGTATAGTGACTTATAAGTCTTGAAAATGTTCTTTCTGAATAACGATCTCTGAGTTCAATAATATCAATATTGGATGAGATGATAGTACTCTTCTGCCTTAATATTCTTTCATTTACACAGTAGAACAGTTTTGATTCATTGTAAGCACTTTTTGGTTCTGTGCCCAAATCATCGATTATTAATAAATCGCATTCAAGCAGGTAATCTGCGCTAAGAGAATCATCGTTTTCGTTGTAATTAAATTTCTTATATTTATCAAAAAACTCTGTAGAGGTGAGGTAGATGACACTGTGTATAGATTCAAGAAGTTCCTTGGCAATGCAGTTGGACATAAAGGTTTTTCCGGTTCCTGAATTGCCATAGAGTAGAAGGCTTGGATGCTTGGCATCAAAGTCTTTTACAAAGTCTTTGCAGATGGCAAGATTATTCTCCATAATCTGTCTGGCTGTCATATTGCCCCTGTCAGGGTAAATCTGTAGATTGTCATAGTAGTTAAGATTGAAGGTAGAGAAATTCTCGCTTATGGTTATGTTCTTTAAGTTGCTGTCGCGATAGACAAAATCAATAGCCTTTTTCTTAAAGCAATCACAATGTTTTCCCTGAATAAAGCCTGTATCCTTGCATTTTGGACAAGTATATATTTGGTCAAGATAGTTGGCAGGTTTGCCAATAGATGCCAAGCAGGCTTGCATTTGGGCCTTTAAATTTTCTAAAGAGCTTTTGTAAGCCTTAGATTCTTCTTCATTAAAGGAGTGATTAGAAATACGGCTATTTGCATAATTATAAGATAAATCTATAATTTTGGTCTTGATCTTTTGATAGTCTGGACATTGTGAAAGGACAAAATCTTCTCTTGTGTCCAATTCGCGTCTGTTTGCTGAGCGTTCTTCATCATATAAACGCATTACTGCGTCGTACTGAGAGTTAGTTAATGCCATAGCTTTACCTCTACTTGTCAAAATTATTTAGATTATTTGCAATATTAGGATTATCAGAAATTGCAGTATTGTCCACGCCATGAATATTAAGACCATGAACATCAAGGTCTGGTGTATCAAGGCCTAGTGTATCAAGGCCTGACTTATCTACATCATTCTTATCTAGGCCTGACTGATCAGATTGGCTTTGGGCTGAAGCTGCCTTATTTAGGTAGACACTGCTGAAAATCTGTTGCTTGAGAGCCACAGGATCGTAGTCTCTTTGTTTGTAATCATTAAAATAATCGGCTTTGTTCTTGGAAGCATAGTTTTTCTTTTGATTATAGGTATTAACGCGATCATTTTGAGTATGAGCATTTTTGCCCTTGAAAAAAGCGGCATCCTGGTTTTTCTTGTGATTCTCATCGTTTTTGATAACATCTTCCATACTTGTAATGGCCTTTTTGTGCCAGTCTTCAATTATGCTGTCGGCATATTCGAAGCAATTGATACCAGATGTTTTCTTCATGGAGCGTTTGCAGGCTTCGATAATAAGTCCGTTAGGCATTTGGTAGTCTATGAGCCATTTGCTGATGAAGGTCTCTTCGCTAGGAGTAGTGGATCTGTTTCTGATACCAAACTCTTTTAGGATTGTATAGTAGGCCTTGCTGTGGAGCTTGTGGGACTTAATTTCTTCCTTTGCCTGGGTGACGCTAAGTATGCCCTTTGAGTGCCAGTCCCTTGCAACCTTGTCTATATAGGCTGGTGAGAGCTTTTCAAGTTCAAGGCAATAATCAAAAAGTTCTACAATCAACTCTGAGGAGAACTTAAAGAAATCATAGTAAAAAGCCACATTCTCATGGTAGGTGTGAAGATTTGGCTTTGGTCCAAGCATATTATCAATTGTTTTGATGATCATGAAGAAATCTTCATCATCTATTGTTTTGTCAGTAATATTAGAAGGTGTGTAATGAGGCTTATCAAGTTCTAGGCTGGAATCCTTATCATTTGATAGGCTTTCCTGAGCTCTTGTGATGTCCTGAGAATTTAAGCTGTTTTGAGCCTTGCCAGCAACTTGAGCCTTGCCAGCAACTCGAACCTTGCTTGAGCTTTGAGTGTCAATGTTGTCTTCCTTATCAAGAAAGGCATTAATATCAGTTGAGAAATTTAAATTCTGAAGCTCTTTATCTCTATCAAACTGCCTTGGGGCGGAGATACTGCTCGCAACTTGTGCCTTCTCTATTGAGTTGAGTTTGCTAAGGGAATCAAGATCAAGCCTACTAGCTTTTGAGGCGTCCTCGACCATAGAATCGAGATCACACAGTGAAATGATACTGGTTTGACTGTCTTGACTGCTTCTCAGACTTATAACCTTCTTTGAATCCCAATAATGCAGAGCTCGCATTATATCTGAATTGTTGAGATTGAACTTGGTTGCCATCTCGTCCAGAGATATGCCAGATTTAGAATCCTGTAGGCATCTTATTAGACAAAGATACACTTTAGTGTACTCTCCACTAGCTTCTGGCATGAAATTGTCAATGAAGTTGTTGGAAATAAAAGTGTAGGGTCTTCTTATATTAGAATCAAAAACTAGCTTGTCCATTTGATACCTCGCAAAAATAATGCCAATGGCAAGCATTGGCTGTCTGTGTTCAAAGATTATAACACAGCCTATTTTTTTTTCAAATTAACATTAGTTTTTCAAAATTCTTTGTGGAAAATGTGGAAAATGTGGAAAATGTGGAAAAGAATTTTTGACCTGGATAAAAAGCCTTAAAATAGGCAATCTTCAAAAAATATATCCCATAGTTATTAAGAAAAAAATCCACAATCTATCCTCAGACTATTTGGGGATAAGATTGTGGATAATGTGGATAAAGTTGATAAGTATAAAATATTAAGACTGATTTTTTAAAATTAGGATTGCTTTGCAGAATTTACAAGGCTTTCACCGACTTTGTAAATATCGCCGGCACCCATAGTTATCAACAAATCATTGTCTATATAATTATTTTTTACAAATTCCTCAATTTTTTCAAATGAGTCAAAGTAGTAGCAGTTTGGATTAAACTTCTTAACCTCATTCATCAAGGTTTCAGAGCTGATTCCAAGAGTATCTTTCTCACGGGCAGCGTAGATGTCTGCGAGGATTACGATATCAGCGGCACTGAGTGATTTTGCAAAATCTCCCATAAGAGCCTTTGTTCTGGTGTAGGTGTGAGGCTGGAAAGCACAGATAATTCTCTCATGTGGATAATGCTTTGCAGACTCAAGGGTTGCACTAATCTCATCCGGATGATGGGCATAGTCATCGATAACTGTGAGCTTACCGTACATGCCCTTTTTCTGGAATCTTCTGTCAGTTCCGTGATAATTCTTCAAACCATCAATTATTACATCTAAGTCTAAACCTAACTTTCTGGCAACTGCTATTGATGCGAGAGAGTTGCTTACATTGTGGATTCCAGGTACTGAAAGTGAGACTCTGCCGACTTTTTCACCTTTCTCATATAGGTCATATGAACAAGCACCAAAGTCATCATAGCTGATATTGTCAGCTGCATAGTCACATTCACTTGGATTGCTGCCGACCTTGATTATGTCGAGATCCTTATCTTGATAGAAGTATTCATAATTCTCTATATCAGTATTGATAACAAGAGTGCCGCCTTCTGGTAGTCTTTCGCAGAAGAGCTTGAATGAGTGACGAATGTCATCTAAGTCTTTGAAGAAATCAAGATGGTCAGCCTTTACGTTCAAAATGACATTTATTGTAGGATTGAATGAGAGGAAGCTGTTTGTATATTCACACGCCTCTGCCACAAAGATGTCAGATTTGCCGATTCTTACATTGCCACCTATACTCTCAAGAATTCCGCCTACTGAGATAGTTGGATCGCACTGACCCTCGATAAGGATTTCACTTATCATAGATGTAGTAGTAGTTTTTCCATGTGTTCCGGCAACGTTTATGGCTACCTTGTAGTTTTTCATCAGCTGGCCTAAGAGTTCGGCTCTTGTAAGTGTAGGGATGCCAAGCTCAATAGCACGTGCAAGCTCAGGATTTGAAGGCTTTACAGCTGCAGTGTAGACAACAAGGTCGATGTCGCTTGATATATTTGCCGCAGTTTGAGAGTAGATGACTTTACAGCCTTCTTCTACTAGTTTGTCTGTTAAGGCAGATTCGGCTCTGTCTGAACCGCTGACTGTGAAACCATTTTTTAAAAGGATGTGGGCAATTCCACTCATGCTGATGCCGCCGATTCCAATAAAATGGATATGAACTGGATTCTTGAAATCTATAGTGTACATTTTTCCTCCATATATATATAGGTAAAAACCTGATAGATATTTTTTAGCAAAAAGAATATTGCTTATATAGATTATACGCACTGAACTTAAAAAGTAAAGACTAGTTTAAAAAACATAATAATACTTAAATAAGTGCTGGATTTATTTTTTAAGGTATATTAAAATACTATGGTATGCATATTGCAAAAGTATGGCAATTGATCTCGATTAACAAAAGTTGGATATAATGAGTAAAAAGTAATCATAAATGTGCGTACTTACTGTAAAAAATATTAAAAAAACTTTTACATGTATTAACAGGTATGCTATAATTATAATAACTTTAAGATAGTAAATTTTTACATCGAGGTGATTGCATGATTAAAAAAGAAATGATTGCTATGTTGCTAGCAGGTGGTCAGGGCAGCAGGTTGGGGGTTTTGACTTCTAAGGTCGCAAAGCCTGCTGTAGCGTTTGGTGGAAAGTATAGAATTATTGACTTTCCATTGAGCAACTGTATTAATTCTGGAATTGATACAGTTGGCGTACTTACTCAATATCAGCCATTAAGGCTTAATACTCACATTGGAATTGGTATTCCTTGGGATTTGGATCGAAACGTTGGCGGTGTCACTGTACTTCCACCATACGAGAAGAGCACAAGTAGTGAGTGGTATACAGGAACTGCTAATGCAATTTATCAAAATCTAGAATATATGGACCAGTATAATCCTGATTATGTCTTGATTCTCTCTGGAGATCATATTTATAAGATGGATTATAAAATTATGCTTGATTACCATAAAGCCAACAATGCAGATATAACAATAGCTGCAATGCCTGTGCCAATAGAGGAAGCAAGTAGATTTGGAATTGTCGTTACAGACGATGACAACAGAATTACCGAGTTTGAGGAAAAACCTGCACAGCCAAAGAGTAACCTGGCTTCAATGGGTATTTATATCTTTAGTTGGAAGGTTCTCAAGGAAGCTTTAATTGCACTTAAGGATCAGAATGAGTGCGACTTTGGTAAGCATGTAATTCCTTACTGTTTCGAAAACAATAAGAGACTTTTCGCTTATGAATATAATGGTTATTGGAAAGATGTAGGCACACTTAGTTCATATTGGGAAGCTAACATGGAGCTTATCGATATAATTCCTGTCTTTAACCTTTACGAGGAGTTTTGGAGAATTTACACCAAGAATGATGCGATTCCTCCACAGTATATCTCTTCTGATGCTTATATTGAAAAGAGCATAATAGGCGATGGATCTGAAATCTACGGTAAGGTTGTAAATTCTGTTATAGGATCTGGAGTTGTGATTGATGAGGGGGCTGAAGTCTATGATTCAATCATTATGCAGGATACGCATATAGGCAAGGGCACAAAGGTGTATAAGGCAGTTATTGCTGAGGATGTACAAGTTGGCGACAATGTTGAGTTGGGCGTTGGCGAGAAAGCTGAAAATGTTCTAAAACCTAATATTTACAATTCTGGATTGGTAACCATCGGCGAATGTTCTATCGTTCCTGATGGAGTCAAAGTTGGAAAGAATACAGCAATATCAGGTCAGACGAGTCTTAGCGACTATCAGGATGGACAGTTAGCAAGCGGCGGAGCAATTATTAAGGCAGGTGACAACGTATGAAAGCAATAGGAATAATCTTGGCCGGCGGCAACAATAAACTTATGAAAGAGCTTACTGATAAGAGAGCTATAGCTGCTATGCCAATTGCAGGATCTTATAGATGTATTGATTTTGCACTTAGCAATATGTCAAATTCAAGAATACAGAAAGTAGCAGTTATTACACAGTACAATGCAAGGTCTCTTAATGAACATTTGAGTTCATCAAAATGGTGGGACTTTGGAAGAAAGCAGGGAGGACTATTTGTATTCACTCCTACAATTACTGCTGAATCAAGCTACTGGTATAGAGGAACAGCAGATTCTCTCTATCAAAACATTGATTTCTTAAAATCAAGTCATGAGCCATATGTAGTAATAGCATCCGGAGACGGAGTATATAAGCTTGATTACAATAGAGTGCTTGAGTACCATATTGAGAAAAAAGCTGATATTACAATGGTTGTTAAAAAGATGGATGACAGGACTGAGATCAACAGATACGGTCTTGTAGCTATGACAGAAGAAGGCAGAATTACAGAGATAGATGAAAAGCCTCTAGAGACTAATCTTTCCACTATATCTACCGGAATTTATGTAATCAGAAGAAGATTATTGATTGAGTTGCTTGAAAAGGCAGCTGAGGAAGACCGTCATGATTTCGTAAGAGATATATTGATGCGTTATAAGAATATCAAGAAAATTTATGGTTACAAACTTGAGACATATTGGAGCAATATATCGACAGTTAATTCTTACTTTAAAACCAATATGGATTTCTTAAAGAGAGATGTTCGCAATTACTTCTTTAAAGAGTATCCAGACATCTACACAAAGGTGGATGATATGCCACCGGCAAAGTATAATTACGGTTCTAATATCAAGAACAGCCTTATTTCTAGTGGATGTATTATTAATGGCACTGTGGAAAATTCTGTTCTGTTTAAGAAAATATATATCGGCAACAATAGTATTATCAAAAATTGCATTATCTTAAGTGACAGTTATATCGGAGATAACTCGTATATTGAGAACTGCATCATAGAAAGTGGTAGCACGATCAAGGCCAATTCTAGATATGAGAACGAGGGCAGGATAAGGATCGTTGCAGATCGGAGCCCTATCTATTATTGACAAGGAGGAGTAACACTATGAATATTACTGATGTACGAGTTAGAAAGATTGATAAAGAGGGCAAGATGAAGGCCGTCGTTTCAATAACAATCGATAATGAGTTCGTAGTGCATGACATCAAGGTTATTGAGGGAGACAGAGGTCTCTTTATTGCGATGCCAAGCAGAAAATCAGCAGATGGTGAGTTTAGGGATATAGCTCATCCTATCAATACTCAGACACGTGAGCAGGTTCAGAATATTGTTATAGAAGCTTACGAAAAAGTTGAGAATGTTGAAGAGTAATTTTCAAAGATAATTGTCAAAAAGCAAAGAGGCTGTGAAGAAATCGACTAGATTTCTTCGCAGCCTTTTTTGAACATCAAACTTATTTTATTACTGTTTTAACCCTCAATATTTCCTTTGATTTTTCTGTAATAAGAAGGTGTCACGCTGTTTTTCTTTTTGAATATATCTCCAAAGTAATTGCTGGACTCAAATCCACATTCAAAGGCGATTTCGGTAATGCTTCTCTTGGTCTCTAAGAGCATTCTTTCGGCTTTTCTGAGTCTCAGATTAGTTAAGTATTCTTTGAAGCCTGTGCCTTTGCAGGTCTTGAATTTGGTAGAGAAGTAGGAAGAATTTAGTCCCATTTCTGAGGCAACCTGAGTGAGAGTTAGAGGCTCGGAAAAATGTCGGTTGATAAATTCTAGAGCTGTCTTGATCTTGATGTCATCAGAGCTGTTGCTTCTTATATTGGACATTTCATTATCTGAATTGTAGGTGAGAAGCTTTACCAAGAGGGCTTCAAGCAAGAATCTGATATAGTTAGAGCTGTAAGAGCCGAGAATGTGCTGGTTTGAGTTTTCAACCATAATCGATGATAGGGCCCTCAATAAGTTGGGAAAGTCCGAATCAGGGATTTTAATTGGATTGAGTGCCAGCCTTAAACTGAGAAAATCACTGCTGAAATCATCAGTTAAGTTGTGAATGTAGTGAGATGAAAATTCCATACAGAGGCGCTCGTTGATTGGAGAACCGGTATATACTGTTTTGTGAGGAACTCCGGCAGGTATGATTATGCAAGTTCCCTTGTTTATGTGATATATGCGATCTTCAACATAGAAGTCACAGGATCCAGATATCATTAAAAAATATTCATGGAAAGAGTGAGTGTGCATCGAAGGCATAGAAAAATCGTTAGAATGCAATTGACTATGGATTTCAAAATGTGAAGTGCTTTTCATGCTATCTCCTTTATTCTTAAAAAATCTGTAATTATAATATCATAGAAAATTAATAATAGCAAGATTTACTTTGAGAACGAAAAAACATGGCGTTTAATAAAAAAGCTTAAATAAGGCATTTATAGGAAACTGTAGTATATATGTGAGTTTTTGATTCTAAATAATTTTTTCTATAGAAAATGATGCATTTATATAAATAAAACCAACTTATAGTATAAGAATCTGAAAAAAACAGTAATATATTTAAGGGAAAAATGATATGAAAAAATTGTAAATATGGTATAATTCAATAAAATTATTTTAAAAGGTAATGGCGTAAAGATGAAAAAAGATATAGTGGATTTTGGAGCCGAGTTACTCGAAGAGGAAAGTTTTAATAACCTTCTTGACGAGGAAGGGGTAAATGCCTTATATCCAGGACTTGAGCCTGGAATGGCGGGTGTAAATATATTTTCCTTTTCTATTCTTGACTCTGAAAATAAGCTCTTCTTAGAATTTGACGATGGTGGTACAGAGAATAATAGACTGAGAACAAGAAACACAAAACTTAGCAGATGGGACTCTAAGGTTCTTGCTTCGGATGATGGCACAGAGTATCAGGGCTACATATACTCAAACAGTGTTTCGGATCCATCTGTTTGCTTTAAGCTTCATCTCTTAGAGGATGATATTGTGACTATAATACTTGGCTCAAATGGCGGTGCGGCTACTTATGCTGTTGAGAGTCAAGATAAGGAGCTCACTAAGATATATTTTGATGGCAAGCATGAGCTTGAAAAGAAAAAATTCTATGCGAAAAAAAGCGGAGTTTACAAGCTTTACAGCATGGATGATAAGCTGGTTGTCGCAAGAATTGTAAGACAGAGAGCTAATACTATAAAGATAGATGGAAAAATTGACTACATAGATGTCAATAAAACTGGCAAGGTCTTGAAAGAGGGGGCAAAACTTGACTTTTTGAACCTATATACAGGAAAGCATACACAGAGCTGCCTGCTAAGTGATAACAAATATGAAGTTGACCTTATAGATGGAATGGACTATAAGCTATCCTTTGATGAGCTTGACGATTTTAGGATAATTGCTGGAGACCTAAAGACAAGCGATAGAGAAAATGATAGAGACAGAGACAGAGCCGCAAGTGAAGCTGACAGCGTGACAGAAGATAAGAACATTAAAAGCACATTTGAGGCGAATTCTTATGATGTATGTCTTTATGAGGGGCATATCAGAGGCCTGGCAGCAAAGGAATTGGCTAAGCTTAAAATAGACACTGAGTCTGATTCAGCCTATAAGGCCTATATAAACATTGATGAAGATGGGACATATAAGGCGTATTTTGAGAGATCTTGGATATATAAATTAAAGGCCTTGGGCGTTGATGATTATGATATTAAGACCACTATTATAGAAGTGAGTGGAGATCAAAGGGACTTTGATATAGAATTTGAGGCGAAAGCAAAGTGGCCTGTAGAAATTACATGCAATTTGGATAAGTCATATAAGGATTTATTGCTCGAAGACGAGAATTTCAAGCTTGTTTTCACAATGCTTAACGATAGAGCTTATACGTATGAATTTGGTTTAAAAGATGAGGTTATGCTCAGAGATGGGGTCTATGAAGTGGGGCTGAAAGGGCTCAATGCGTATAAACTCTTCCATGATTATGAGGCCCATCTCAGGGTGGATTCTAAAGCACAAAAGTGCAATATTAATATCAAAAAAGTGGATCAGTGGAATTTCTCGAAGCTGAATCATTTTGATACTTATGAGGAAATCGATGATAAGGTTTATTACGCTGGACTTTTGCTGGATGGATTTAAGATTAACAAGTCTTATTTGAGATGTGTGACAAGTGCTGGCCAGACTGGAATGATAAAAATTAGTGATTGCAAAGTTGGGGATATTGTCTGCATAAAATATGCCTACAGGGCAGCTCTGGCTTTTCCAGATGCAGGCCTTGAATTGAGGGATAGTCAGAAGTGTACAACAAAGGTAAATACCTTCAATGTTGAGGTCAAAAAGGATGGAGACTTTAGAATTGAGACCATAGCTGATCCTGATATTCCAGAGACTTATCTTTATTCGATAGCTATAAAAAGGCCTTCTTTGGCTCTGAGCTATAAGGAGGAAATAAGTGTTGGAGAGGATAAGGAGTACAGGACTATAAATCAGGCTCTTGACGCCGTGAGACACATGATTAGGCTTGATAAGGAGCCGGTTCGCATAAGGATTGATGCTGGTAATTACGAGGAAATGCTAGTTATAGATGAGGATAATGTCCATCTTTACAATGCTTGTGATAAGCCTAACACAGACCTTATTAATAAAGGTGTAGACATAAAGGACGGAGCGGTTAGAATTACGTCATATTATGGCTATGGCTACTCTTATTACTCTATGGGCAGAGATTGCAAGTACAGCGATGAGGCTCTTAGAATCAACAAGGCTAATGCTTGTCCTGGCATCCAAAATCCTGGTTCGGGAATTGGACAGGGCTCATATTGGAATGCGACAGTTGTTGTCCATTCCAGCGGTTTTGAAGCCAGCAATGTAATTTTTGAGAACTCATATAACCAATACGTGTCTGAAAAATTTAGTCAGGATATAGTCATGGTCAATGATATGGCTACTGGTCTCTCAGCTTTTGGAGAGAGACTTTCGAAAGAAAAATTCAGCACTGATGTTCAGGATTATAGCTTCCTTGAAAGGGCGGCAGCTTTAGCCCTGGTTGATGGACTTGATGAGATATGTTTTGATAAGTGCAGTTTTGTCAGTAGGCAGGATACCTTGTTTGGAGGAATTGAGACAAGTGCCTTCTTTAAGGAGTGCAAAATATATGGAAGTATTGACTATATATTTGGCGGCATGAAAGCTGTCTTTTACAAGTGTGAGCTAGTCTCTAATACAAGTGACGATGACAGGGAAGTTTTCTATATATCAGCTCCTCAGCAGAATGCACCGAGAGGCTACTTCTTTGACAGATGTCATGTCAGGGCCACAAAGGCTTTAGATGAGACAGCGTCGATTTTGGCAGCTAAGCCGGGATATTTTGCAAGACCTTGGAAGGCTGAAACATCTGAGGCTGTATTCTATAAAACAGAGGTCGATTTATTGACTGCTAGGTTAGTGGCTGAGGATTCTAGCGGCCTTGATCAGGTAGAGGGTGAGAAAGCTACTGATGGCCATGATACATGTGATGGCAGAAAGAAGATCCAGTCCCTTATCTACCCTGAGGCCTTTTCGGATAGCTTGGGCGGCGAGTCGGCATATGTCGGAGATTACATGACTAAGATGATGGGGGATGACCTGACAAAGAGAGCTTCCTTTGCGGCCGGGGGTCAGGGCTATTTCAAAGAGCCTGAAAGCCCAGACAAAGTTTTGTTCGAGATTGAAAGCTTTATAGATCCTGTATGGTGTGCTAAACTAAGAGAGAGATTTGATCTTCTTGACGAATAAGCATCTCATATACAGCTTAAGGGGTCTAATCTCATACTATTATTGAAAAGGAAATTTACTAGATGGAAGTTGAACAGATTATTGCAGCCAAGGAGCCTAAGATGGCTAAGTTCTATAAAGCGGTTCTTATTATAGCCTGCCTGCTAGCAATTACAACAATACCGCAGACTATGGCTTATGGACTAATACTTGCCGCTGTACTCATAGCATTTACCGTCTTAGTTTTTAGGCATTACAGGGTGGAATATGAGTATAGCCTGGTTGCCGACGAGCTTACCGTGGACAAGATAATGTCAAAAAATCTGAGGAGAAGATGTGGCGTATATAATATAGGAAAGGCTGAACTTATAGCTGAGCCTACAAGCCAGGCTGCGATGAGAATGGCTGGCAAGGACCTTAGAACTTATGACTACTCGGACAATGTGACAACTGAGCACGCCTTTGTTATCTACACTTACAACAGTGAGAATGAGATGGTTAGAATTTACATACAGCCAAATGAGCGAATGGCAGAGGCTATAGCTTCGGTTGCTAAAAGGGGTGTCTTTCAGGTTGAGGACACTTTTGAACCGTATGCAGCATATGACTATGATAGCCAGGAGGCAGATTTTTAAATAAGCTTTTAGGAAGCTATCTATGATAATTCTTAAAGGAATTAATTCTTTAGAAATATTTATTTTAAATATCAAATTGTACAAAATTTTGATATTGACTTAGACTAGTGCTTTTGTTAAACTAGTCAGAAATACTTAAATGGTGGACGTATTCCTTGATTGGGCTATAATTAAGGCATAGTCACCGGATTAAATTTATGAAAAGGAGATTTAAAATGGCTACAATTATTGGCGAAGGCATCACATTTGACGACGTATTGCTTGTACCTCAGTATTCAGAGGTCACACCTAATATGATTGACACATCTACAATGCTTACAAACTCAATTAAACTTAATGTACCTTTGATGAGTGCAGGCATGGATACAGTCACAGAACACAGAATGGCAATTGCTATGGCTAGACAGGGTGGTATCGGTATCATCCACAAGAATATGTCTATTGAAGAGCAGGCTGAAGAGGTTGATAAGGTAAAGCGTTCAGAAAATGGTGTTATCACTGATCCATTTTATCTTCATCCTGACAATACACTTGAAGATGCAAACAATCTTATGGCTAAGTTCAGAATCTCAGGCGTTCCTATAACAGACGAGAGTGGAAAGCTTGTTGGTATTATTACTAACAGAGATCTTAAGTTCGAAGAGAACTATAAGAGACCTATCAAGGAGTGCATGACATCAGAGAATCTTGTTACAGCTAAGGTTGGCATCACACTTGAAGAGGCTAAGAAGATTCTTGGCCAGGCTAGAAAAGAGAAGCTTCCAATTGTTGATGATGAGTACAAGCTCAGAGGCTTAATCACAATCAAGGATATCGAGAAGCAGATTCAGTATCCAAACTCAGCACATGATTCACAGGGCAGACTTCTTGCAGGTGCTGCAGTTGGAATCACAGCTAATGTTATGGATAGAGTTAGCGCTCTTGTAAATTCAAAGGTTGACTGTATCGTAATTGATTCAGCTCATGGCCATTCAAAGAATATTATCACAACACTCAAGGAGATTAAGTCAGCATTCCCTGATCTTCAGGTTATTGCTGGTAATATCGCAACAGGCGAAGCTGCTAAGGCTCTCTGCGAGGCTGGTGTTGATGCAGTTAAGGTTGGTATCGGTCCTGGTTCTATCTGTACAACAAGAATCGTTGCTGGTATCGGTGTTCCTCAGGTATCTGCTGTTATGGATGCATATGCTGAGGCTAAAAAGTACGGAGTTCCTGTTATTGCTGATGGTGGTATCAAGTTCTCAGGAGATGTTGTTAAGGCACTTGCTGCCGGTGGTAATGTATGTATGCTTGGTAGCCTTCTTGCAGGTTGTGATGAGGCTCCTGGTACATTCGAGCTTTTCCAGGGCAGAAAGTTTAAGGTATACAGAGGCATGGGTTCTATCGCTGCTATGGAGAATGGTAGTAAGGATAGATACTTCCAGTCAGGAGCTAAGAAGCTTGTTCCAGAAGGTGTTGAAGGAAGAGTTGCTTACAAGGGCAGTGTAGAAGATACAATCTTCCAGCTTGTAGGGGGTATTCGTTCAGGAATGGGTTACTGTGGAGCTAAGGACATCAAGACTCTTCAGGAAACTGGAAAGTTTATTAAAATGTCATCAGCTGCTCTTAGAGAGAGCCATCCACATGATATTCACATCACTAAGGAAGCTCCAAACTATAGCGTAGAAGAGTAATTTTTTGGTGGGCCGTGTCGAAAGATGCGGCCTATCTTATTATTTCTTCCTGGCAGACATGAAAACATTGATGTTGTCATGAAAACATTGATGTTGTATACTTGAAAATATACTAGGTTATGTTCTTGGAGGTGACTTATGGCTAGAATATTGATAGTAGATGATTCTAAGACATCAAGAAGATTTTTGAAAAATATGCTTGAAGGAAGCGGCCATGAAATTGTGGCAGAAGCTTTGAATGGTCAGGAGGGCGTTGAACTTTACGAGGAATATAAGCCTGACTTAGTTACAATGGACATTTCAATGCCAGTTATGGATGGAATTCAGGCAACAAAAGAGATTATTGAAAAGAATCCAGATGCTAAGATTATTATGGTCTCTGCAGCTGCGCAGAAGTCCAATATGATTGAAGCTCTTAAGAGAGGCGCTCTCGATTTTATTGAAAAGCCTTTCGATGCAGATGTGATTATCAACTGTATTGATAAGATTATGAATGATTAAATGATAAAGGGAAAATAAGATGTATACTTTGATTGATCAGATTACAAAGGTAGTGAGCGAAGGATTTGCCCAGTGCGGATATGAGGCAGATGTCAAGATTTCACTTTCTAACAGACCTGATCTTTGCGAGTATCAGTGTAATGGTGCCATGGCAATCGCAAAAGCTTACCATAAGGCACCTTTTATTATTGCTGATGAGGTAGTTGCAAAGATTAGCGAGAATCCAGTCTTTGAGGAGATAGTTTCTGTAAAGCCGGGTTTTATTAATATTAAGGTTTCAAAGCAGGCTTTGGCAGACCAGGTTAATGCTATGAAGGAAGATGAGAAATTTGGCTATAGAAACAGTGAAGATGCGAAGACTGTAATCGTGGATTACGGTGGAGCTAATGCCGCAAAACCATTGCATGTAGGCCATTTGCGTTCAGCAGTAATTGGAGAATCTATTAAGAGAATTCAGAAATATGCTGGAAATAAGGTAATCGGAGATGTTCATCTTGGCGATTGGGGCCTTCAGATGGGCCTCATCATTGAGGAACTTAGAGATAGAAAACCAGAATTAGTATATTTTGATGAGTCTTATCAGGGCGAGTATCCAAGTGAGGCTCCATTTACAATATCTGAGTTGGAGGAGATTTATCCTGCAGCTAGCAAGAAGTCTAAGGAAGATGCAGCATTTATGGAGAGAGCTCACCAGGCTACACTCAAGCTTCAGAGTGGAGACAAGGCATGCAGAGCTATTTGGAACCATATTATGGATGTCTCTAAAAAGGACTTAAAAAGGAATTATGACAATCTAAATGTATCATTTGAACTCTGGAAGGGAGAGAGTGATGCACAGCCATATATAGACACTATGGTTGAAGACATGATTGAAAAAGGCATCGCTCACGAGAGTGAGGGAGCTGTAGTAGTTGATATAGCAGAGGAAAGTGACAATAAGGAATATCCTCCATGTCTTGTGCGTAAGTCTGACGGAGCTGCTCTTTACGCAACATCTGATCTTGCCACACTTGTGGAGAGAGAAAAGGATTACAATCCAGATAGATATATCTATACAGCAGACAAGAGACAGGAATTACACTTTATTCAGGTCTTTAGAACAGCCAGAAAGGCTAACATTGTAAATTCAGATGCAGAGCTCAAGTTCCTTGGCTTTGGCACTATGAATGGCAAGGATGGCCATCCTTTTAAGACAAGAGACGGCGGTGTAATGAGACTTCAGGTCCTCATTGAGGATATCAGAAAGGCTGTATATGACAGAATCGTTGAGAACCGTTCTATGAGTGAGGATGAGGCACAGGAGACAGCTAGAATAGTAGGACTTGCCGCTTTGAAATACGGAGACCTCTCTAATCAGGCCTCAAAGGATTATATCTTTGATTTGGATGCCTTCTCATCATTTGAGGGTAATACAGGACCATATATTCTTTACACAGTAGTAAGAATTAAGTCTATATTAAATAGATATCTTGAGGAAAGCGATGCTGCTAAAATAGAGGATCTCAAGATAAATGCAGTGGACAACGCTTCTATGAAGGCTTTGGAGCTCTCTTTAATCAAGTATGCAGACGTAATTCAGTCAGCATATAAGGAGTACGCACCACATAAGATATGCCAGTATATCTATGAGGTTTCCAATGCATTTAACGGTTTCTATCACAGCACTAAGATTCTTGCTGAGACAGATCCTGAGAAAAAGAAGAGCTATATTGCTCTTATTACACTGACACGCGATATCTTGCTTGCAAGCCTTGATCTTTTAGGTATCGAGTGCCCTGAAAGGATGTAGTTTTGAAGTTAATAAGTTTTGCAATTCCTTGCTATAACTCTGCTGAGTATATGAGGCATAGTATAGAATCGGCTATCGGTAACGCTGATGAGGATGTTGAAGTAATAATTGTAGATGACGGTTCTACTAAGGATAATACATTTGAGATTGCTAAGGAGTATGAAGCAAAGTATCCTAATATTGTAAAGGCTATACATCAGGAAAATGGCGGACATGGACAGGCTGTAAATACAGGCCTTGCGCATGCCAGCGGCAAATTCTTCAAGGTTATTGACAGCGATGACTGGATAGATGCAAAGGCCTACAAAAAGGTTTTATCTACACTCAGGGAGTTTAAAGACGACAATATGCCAGATTTGGTAATCTCTAATTATGTATATGAGAAAGTCGGAGCCAAGAAAAAGAAGATAATTCATTATGAAAATGTCTTTCCGATATGCCAGTTCTTTGGATGGGAGGATATAGGCAGATTTAAGGTCGATCAGTATATTCTTATGCACAGTGCTATCTATCGCACTCAGGTGCTTAAGGATTGCGGACTTCAGCTTCCAAAGCACACATTCTATGTGGATAATATATTTGTCTTTGAACCTCTTGTGGCTGTAAAGAAGATGTATTATATCAATGCTAATTTATACAGATATTTCATCGGAAGAGATGATCAGTCTGTCAATGAGTCTGTGATGATTTCCAGAATAGATCAGCAGCTCTTTGTGACAAGGAGAATGATTGATTTCTACAATGAGAATGAGCCAGAGACTGAAAAGTGTAGAAAATACATGAGAAATTATTTGAGAATTATGATGGAGGTTTCATCAATATTCTTGATAATCAGTGGCACTAAAGAGAACTTAAAGAAGAAGGAAGATTTGTGGAAATACGCAAAGGGCACAAATCCAAAGCTTTATAAGGAACTCAGATACAGCATTCTTGGCAATTCTGTTAATTTGCCAGGCCATGTAGGCAGAAAGATTTCTGCAATAGGCTACAAGGTAATGAATAAAATAATAGGTTTTAATTAAAATAAAATCCCATATGAGTGCAAGCTTGCAATTGCTAGATTTTAAATCTGGAAATTGAGGCTGACACACTCATATGGGATTTCTTTAAGTTTAAAAGCCTATTTGGACTTAAAAGGCTAATTTGCACTTGTTTAGATCTACGCTTCTTTTTATCAAATCTGGAAAAGCCTCTCTTTGCTCTTGGCTCATATCCTGACTGTTGAACATTACCAGCATTTTGGACTTGTCAAACATAAGGTAGTAACCCTGCTTGAAATAAATGGTAGTAAAGTCATTCCAATCATAGTTTTCAATACTTTGCTCATTATCAAGGTCAATTTGCGCTGTGATCATGTCTGTGGTGATTGTCATGAGACATGGTGCGCTTTCTGATTTAGGCCTGTTCTTTAAGTGGTAATTTACAGCTGATTTGAACTGAACAAAAAAGATATATATTGGGTAAAAATAGCAAACTGCATATATAACAGCTATAAATGTGCTTATATAGCCCATTGCCAGCATGACTGTGGCAATGATAGCTGGGGCAATAGTCAATATCAGCTCAGTTGGGTTCTTTATAAAACGATTCCAGAAAACAATCTTTTTGTAAGTGTCCCCATCAGCTTTTAGTTTGGTTTGGTACTGAATAATATCCATATCTTAACCTCTTTATACTTATACTGGGACATATAATATCATGCAAAAAAGGGATTAATCAAGATTAGACAAAAATTTTTCAAATAAGTTCCCAAAAAAGCATTAATTATGTATAATAATACTTGAAAAAGTTTGCCTATTTTACTTGATTTGAGGGGGAAGACGAGGAGCAAAAATATGGACAAGTTTGTACTCAAAGATGATGTGTTGACTAATATTATAACGGCCCTTGATTCTACTGATACATTTTATGACACAATGAAGTATGTAATTAAAGAGGCAGAGAGATTCCTGTTCACGTCCAATGCTGGAATTTATCAGATTTCATCAGATGGTTCAAGCCTTAATCTGGCTGTTGACTATTCGAGTGAGAAAGCAAGAAAATTGGAAAAAGGACCATTCAGGGCTGACGGTTTTTTTCTTGCTGATGATCAGGGGGCTTTGGTAACTACATATTCAGACCTGACAGAGTCGCAGAAGAAAATAATGGACAAATTGGGCTTTAAGACATGCGTCTTTGTGCCTATTCATATAAATAGCGTCTGTGCTATGTATTTTGCAATCATAGAGAGCCGCAATGAGATAAAATTTAGTGAGGAACAGATTCAGTTTATTAAAGATGTAACCATGATCGTTCAAAGTATCGCGCAGAGAAAGGTTACAAATAATTCTTTAATATCATCCTATGAAGTCTTGAGAGAGATTTTGAGCCGAATTGGGTCTGGAATCATGGTATTTGACAGGAATAATGGCAATGTTCTCTTTGAAAATGATATTGCAAAGTCATCTCAGGAATACAGAAGAGTATTGAAGAGTGTGACTGAGAACATGATGCCTGATTTGGATAATTTGCAATTTAACCTAAAGCCGGTTGAACACTATGATGCGAGAAGCGGACTTTGGTTCTCAATAAAGTTTTCAGGCCTTACCTGGATTGATGGCAGCGATGCAATAGTTTGCAATGCGAGTGATATAACCCTGCAGAAGAAAAATCAGCAAAAGATTGAATATCAGGCCAATAATGACTTCCTGACAGGTATATATAACAGAATGAAATCAGAGACAGACTTGGTTAAACTGCTTGCCAGATCTGCACAGACAGGTGAGAAAGGAGCAGTTCTTTTCCTTGATCTCGATGATTTTAAGCATATAAATGATGGCTTGGGCCATCAGTTTGGAGATATTCTTCTGCAGAAAATTGCATCTAACCTGCAGAATGTACCTATGATTAGGAAGCACTGCTACAGGATGGGAGGAGATGAGTTCTTAGTCATAGTGGATCATGATAGCTATGACGGTATAGATAGAATTATCAAGGCAATCGTCAGCCTCTTTAATAAGCCATGGGATATAATGGGGACAGAGTATCTGTGTACTATGAGTATGGGCGTGGCTATCTTTCCTGACAACAGTCTTGATGTTAATGAGATTGTTAAGATGGCTGATATGGCCATGTATGAGGCTAAAATTAGCGGTAAAAACAGATATGCATATTATGACAGCAAGAAGGGCATAAATATTTCAAGGCGCTATGATATTGAAAACAATATGCGTCAGGCAATAGCTACTGAAATTGAAGAATTTTTGGTTTACTATCAGCCTGTTATAAACACAGAAAATAACGAATGCGTTTCATGCGAAGCGCTTGTGAGATGGGACAGCAAGGCCTTGGGCTTTATAGGACCAGGCGAGTTTATTCCTTTGGCTGAGTACCTGGGTCTGATCACTGATATAGGTGATTATGTTTTTGAAAAAGCCTGCTTGCAGTGCAAAAAGTGGAATGATATGGGATTCCCAGACTTTAAGATTAATATTAATCTTTCGGTTGTACAGCTTTTGCAGATGAATATTGTTGAGAATATTAAGAATATGACCAAGAGGACAGGGGTAAATCCTAAGAACTTAACTCTTGAGGTGACAGAGTCTTTTGCTATCAATGATATGGACAGGGTTTTGAAGATAATCAAAGAATTCAGGGAATCTGGCTTTAATATAGCTCTGGATGATTTCGGTACTGGATATTCATCGCTCAATTATATTAAAAAATTGCCACTTGATGTAATCAAGGTCGATAAGACATTTATAGATGACATTTTGACAGATGAGTATGCTCAGTCTTTTGTAAAGCTGATTGTTGAACTGTCAAAGACAATTGGAACAAAGGTTGTAGTTGAAGGTATTGAGAATGAGGAACAGTGCAAGATGATTAAGAATCTTGGAGTAAACTTTATTCAGGGCTTCTACTATGGCAGACCGGTTTCTTCAATTGAATTTGAGAGGAATTATTTAGGCAAAAAGCTTGAGGGCTCAAACTATGTCATAGAGGATGAGAAAAAAGAGCGTTTATGCATATAAGGAGAAAATATGAAAACATTAATTAGAGGTGGAAGGGTACTTGATCCTGAGAGTGGATATGACAAGATTGCTGATATCATGATTGATGATAATGTTGTTGTGGAAATTGCGGAGAATATCAGTGATGAGGATGCAGACAGTGTGATTGATGCTTCTGGCGACTATGTAATGCCTGGATTTGTCGATCTGCATGCCCATCTCAGAGAACCTGGCTTTGAACACAAGGAGACAATAAGAACAGGAACCAGAGCTGCGGCAAGAGGCGGTTTTACTACTATATGCTGTATGCCTAACACAAGACCTGTCATGGACAATGTTGAGATTATTAAGTACGTTATTGAAAAGGCAGAAGATGTCTCAAGCATAAATGTGCTTCCTGTGGCTGCGGTTACAGCTGCGGAGGAGGGCGAGTATCTGACAGATTTTGACGCCTTGAAAGATGCAGGCGCTGTGGCTGTGAGCGAAGATATCAATACAGTTATGGATTCTAGAGTTGCCAGACAGGCTATGAGATTGGCAGCAGAGGTTGATATTCCGGTATTTGCACATTGCGAGGATAAAAGTCTTGCAAAGAGAGGCGTTATGAATGCCGGCAATAGGGCTAAAGAACTGGGCTTTTACGGAATTCTTGATTCTGCAGAAGAGACAATGGTTGCCAGAGATTTAATACTGGCTAAAAATACAGGTGCAAGGCTTCATGTCTGCCATGTGACAACTAAGGATTCGGCTGAACTTATCAAATTTGCCAAGGAGAAGGGCTTGCCTGTGACCTGTGAGGTTACAGCTCATCATCTCATACTTACAGATAATGACATAGATGGAAGTGATGCTGATTTTAAGATATGTCCACCACTCAGGGACAAGGATGATGTGGAGGGTCTGAGAAGAGCCTTGGCTGATGGTGTTATAGATTGTATATGTACCGATCACGCTCCTCATCATAAGACAGAAAAAGATAGAGGCTTCCTTGAGGCTCCTTTCGGAGCTTCAGCTCTTGAGACAACTGTGAGCCTTATTTGGTCAGAGTTGGTTGAGAAGGGAGTGATAAGTCCGATTCAGATGGCTGAGAAAATGAGCCTGAATCCGGCTAAAGTGCTCAGACTTGACAAGGGAGTGCTTCAGGCAGGAAGAATAGCGGACATTACAATAATTGATCCTAATGACAAGTATGTAATCGATAGCACAAAGTTTGCTTCACTTGGAAAGAACACCCCATTTGAGGGAAGAGAAGTAAAGGGAAGTGTCAAGTACACAATTGTGGCAGGTAAGGTTGTATATGCTCACAGGGATGGAAATGAGACAATTGTTGACAAGGATATTGCAAAGCTTTAAAGTAGGTTAATGCATATAAAGATAAAGGGAATTTAGGAGGATATAAGATGATTAACAAGTTGATGGGAAAAATCAGTGATATGAAGGCACCAGTAGTTGTGGGCTTAGATCCAAAGCTTGGCTTTGTACCTGATTTCATCAAGCAGGCATCATTTGACAAATACGGTGAGACTTTAAAAGGCGCATCTGAGGCAATCTGGCAGTTTAATAAAGGAATTATCGATGAGATTAAGGATGTAGTTCCAGCTGTTAAGCCACAGGTAGCTATGTATGAGCAGTTTGGACTTCCTGGTATGGAGGCATACCAGAGAACAGTTGACTACTGTCACGAGAATGGCCTTATAGTAATAGGCGATGTTAAGAGAGGCGATATTGGCTCTACTTCAGAGGCATATGCAGTCGGACATCTTGGCAAGGTTCAGATCGGCTCATCAAGTGTCAGCGCCTTCAATGAGGATTTTGCTACAGTTAACCCTTACCTTGGCACAGATGGCATCAAGCCATTTGTAGATGTATGTAAGGCTGAGAAGAAGGGTATTTTTATACTTGTTAAGACATCTAACCCATCAAGCGGCGAGTTCCAGGATAGACTTATCGATGGCAAGCCTTTATATGAGCATGTTGCAGATAAGGTTAATGAGTGGGGCGCAGATGCCATGGGAGATAATTACAGCTATGTAGGAGCAGTTGTTGGAGCAACATATCCAGAGATGGGTGCACAGCTTCGTAAGCTTATGCCAAAGGCTCTTATTCTTGTTCCTGGTTACGGCGCACAGGGAGGCACAGCAGATGATCTCGCTGGTTTCTTTAACTCAGACGGACTTGGCGCTATTGTAAACAGCTCAAGAGGAATTATTGCAGCTTACAAGAAAGAAGAGTATGCTGCTAAGTTTAGCGAAAAAGACTATGCTAAGGCTTCTTACCAGGCAGCAGTAGACATGGTTGAGGATATCAGAAGAGTTCTTTAATTTGAAAATCAATAAATAGATGGAGGCAAATATGGCATACAGAGAGACTGCCACTGTGATCAGCAAGGATAAGATTGCAGGAGATGTATATGATATCTGGTTTGAAACAGAAAAAATAGCGCAGGAAGCTGTCCCAGGACAGTTCGTGCTAGTCTACAGCAAGGACAAGGCAAGACTTCTTCCAAGACCAATAAGTGTGTGCCTTACAGAAGGAAATAAACTTAGACTTGTTTTTAGAGCAGTTGGAGAAGGCACAAAAGAGTTCTCAGAATTTGAGACTGGGGATAAGGTTGAGATTCAGGGACCTGTCGGCCATGGATATGACCTTTCAAACAAGAAAAAAGCTCTTATCTTTGGCGGTGGAATTGGTATTCCTCCTATGCTTAATTTGGCCAAAGAACTTGACTGCGAAAAGCAGATAGTTTTAGGCTACAGAGATGAGCTCTTCTTGAATGAGGAGTTTGAGAAATACGGTCAGGTATATATTGCAACAGAAGATGGCTCTTGTGGAACTAAGGGTAATGTGCTTAATGCAGTGGATGAGCTCGGCCTTGATGCTGATGTGCTCTACGCTTGTGGCCCTATGCCTATGCTCCGTGCTATTAAGAATTATGCAATTGCACATGACAAGGAAGCCTATATTTCACTTGAAGAGAAAATGGCATGCGGAATGGGCGCTTGCCTGTCTTGTGTTTGTAAATCAAAGGAAGTTGACGGACATTCAAAGGTGAAGAATAAGAGAGTGTGCACAGAAGGTCCTGTTTTCGATGCAAGGGAGGTAGAGATCTGATGGCTGAGGCAAATATGAAAATTAATATTGCAGGTATTGAGTGGAAAAACCCAGTGACTGTCGCTTCCGGAACATTTGGATCTGGAATGGAGTTCAGTCAGTTCTTTGACCTTTCTAAACTCGGAGCAATCACAACAAAGGGTGTGGCTATCACTCCTTGGGAAGGAAATCCAACACCTAGAATGGCAGAGACTAGAGGTGGAATGCTCAATGCTATAGGCCTTCAGAATCCAGGCCTTGATACATTTATTGAGAGAGATGTCGATTTTCTTAAGGCTTATGATACAGTAAAGATTGTAAATGTCTGCGGACACAGTGAGGAAGAGTATGTTGAGGCAGTTGAGAGACTTGCCACTGTAGATGATGTTGACATGCTTGAAATCAATATCTCATGCCCTAATGTCAAGGAGGGCGGAATCGCTTTTGGTACACAGCCGGAAGCTGCCAGAAAAATCACAGAGGCGGTCAAGAAGGTTGCTAAACAGCCTGTAATTATGAAGCTGAGTCCAAACGTCACAAGCATTGCTGATATGGCAAGAGCTTGTGAGGCGGGTGGTGCAGATGCCCTCTCCCTCATCAATACAATCACAGGTATGAAGATTGATGTAAATCGCAGAACATTTGCCATTGCAAACAAGACTGGTGGAATGTCTGGCCCAGCTGTAAAGCCTGTTGCAGTGCGTATGGTTTATGAAGTGGCTCATGCGACAAGCCTTCCTATTATTGGAATGGGTGGAATTGCTTCAGCTTATGATGCACTTGAGTTTATCATGGCAGGTGCTACTGCAGTTTCGGTTGGAACAGCAAACTTTAATGATCCTTTCACTACACTTAAGGTGATTGACGGAATCCGTCAATTTATGGAAGAGAAGGGTATTAAGGATTTGGCTGAGATTAGAGGCTGTGTAGGCTGATAATTTTAGGGGATTTAAAAAGACAGACTCTTGTGGTAAGATTAGGCAAAATTTTAAATTTAGGAGATTTGAGATGGAACAGTATAAAGAAGAATTTATTAAGTTTATGGTAGATTGCAATGTGTTGAAGTTTGGCGAGTTCACTTTAAAGAGTGGCAGAAAGTCACCTTTCTTTATGAATGCTGGACTTTACGTTACAGGTAGTCAGTTGGAGAAACTTGGAGAGTATTATGCAAAGTCAATTCATGAGAATTTCGGCGATGATTTTGATGTTCTCTTTGGACCAGCCTACAAGGGTATTCCACTCAGTGTAGCAACTGTAATAGCTTACAACAGACTATATGGCAAGGAGATTCGTTACTGCTCAAATCGTAAGGAAGCTAAGGATCACGGCGATGCAGGTATCTTGCTTGGCAGCCCAATCAAAGATGGAGATAAGGTTGTGATTATCGAGGATGTAACAACTTCTGGCAAGTCAATTGAGGAGACATTCCCAATCATTAAGGCTCAGGGAGATGTAGAGATCAAGGGCCTTATGGTTTCATTGAACAGAATGGAGAAGGGAAAAGGCGAGAAGAGTGCTCTCTCTGAGATTGAGGAGAAATACGGTTTCCCAGCTAGAGCTATTGTTACAATGGAGGAAGTTTGTGACCTTCTCTACAATAAGGAGATTGATGGCAAAGTAGTTATCAATGATGATATAAAGAAGGCACTTGATGAGTACTATAATGTGTACGGAGCATTAGCATAAAAGGCAAAAAATAAGCCAAGTGATAATATCGAGGAGGATAATCATGGATGAAGTAATTTTTAAGAAGATTAAAAGAACAGGAGTTTTAAACCTTGCAATGGGCATAGTTGCAGTTGTTGCAGGTATTACAACTGGAGTGCTTCTCATAGTTTCAGGCGCAAAGCTTTTAGCACATAAGCCTGATAAACTCTTTTGATTATGAGCGGGAGAGAAAGTAAAAAGTACAGCAGCCTTAAGATGTTTATCAAGAGACTGCTGTATCTTGTGTATATGGGGATACTTTTATACTTTGTATTCTTTTCTGATATGTTTGACAGAAGTACAGCCCAGTACTATCGCTACAATTTACAACTTTTTGGCCCTATGAGACAATTGATTGCAAACCCGGCTGTCGCAAAGAATTTTTCATTTTCCCTGAATTTCTTTGGCAATATACTTGCCTTTATGCCATTTGGTTTCCTCTTACCTCTGATATTTACCAAGAAAAAGGTTATTTTTTGTGAGGTCTTTTTCTGGTCTTTCTTTTTGAGTGCTGTGATAGAGAGTGTGCAGCTCTTTATGAAGATTGGAACTTGTGATGTGGACGACGTTGTCTTAAATACATTGGGAGGCATCATAGGTTATGCGATTTTTAAGCTTTATTGGCTTATAAGATATTAGGTTGTTAAGGATTATGAAGATATTTAATAAATACAAGTTTTCGGATAAGAGTCAGTCTCTTGGCGGAGTAATTTCAACAATCATGGGACTGGCTTCTATAGCTTGCCTGCTTTGGGCTATATTTATCTCATTCAAGGCAAGTGGACATGCAGGTATGCAGGTTGGAACACTGGGACTTATGAGCCTTATCTTGTCTGCTATAGGAACAATAATAGGGCTCCTTAGCTTTAAGGAGGCCGACAAATTTTATACTTTTTCCAAAGTGGGTTCAATCATGTGCGGCATTATGACGGTTGCTATGATATTTATCTTTCTTATGGGAACAGGTATATAAGACAAACTGGAAGGTTTTAGTATGTTAACAGATAACATGGAAGAAAGAAAAGAGCTGGCTCTTGAGCGAATCAGCGAGATTTCAACTGAAGAAAATACTAGTAATTATGCCACATACTTAAAGCATGTGGCAGATTTTCTTTTAAAGATAGAGAAACACGGGGCTTGGCTTGAAGAGGGAGGCCTTGAAAAGAGCAGTCTTGATGACTTGATTGCGGCCAATACTTCGCTCTATGAGGATATACTGCCTAAAAAATATGATAAAAGTTTTGCAAACCCGGCTTTTTTAGAGGGAGATAAGCTTGGAGCAGTCCTTGCTGCCATATATGTAGAAATCAGAGGAGCTATTGTATATATATACGAAAAGAGAGATGTTGAACTTTTGGCTCTCTATGAGCTCTTTCTTGAGGTGTATGGCCTTTTGTCTGATTCTGATATGAGCGCTAATGACAGATATCACTATGTGACAGATGCTTTTTACTGGTACAACAGTGATTTGAGCGATGAATTTATAGGAAGAAGAGTTAGGGAAGGCATAGATCCAAGTCTTGACTTTGCAGTTAAGATAATAGAGAACTCAGACCTGACTAAGGCTAATTATCTCTTTAAATACGGCGAATATGTCACAGATGTGGAGATAAAAACAGCTGAATTTATAGCAAGTCTCAGCAAGGAGGAAATTGAATCTATGGCCTATACCTTTGTAGAGGGCTATAGAAAAGGCTTTGAACTGACCGGCAAGGACTTAAAAAAGAAAAAGACAGTAAATATTAGATATAACCTGGGCTTTGAGAGATTGGTCAAGGAGGAGATAAGACAGTTTAGACTCTTGGGACTTGAACCAGTTATTTACAGGGCTGCAAGTCATGTTATAAGTAAGGGTATAGGTGGCAGAGTTGGCTATTACGGCGCAATACCAAATAGACAGCTTGACTTCGACCACAAGTTTGATTCCAGTCTCTTTATGGATCAGGATTGCTTGTCTAGAAGAATTGGAGCCCTCAAGTATGCCTATGAGCAGAATAAGGAGATTGCCTCATATATGGCAGGACCGGCTGTTATGGAAATATTTGGTGAGGACCCATATCTTCCAAAAAACAATGAGGCAGCCTTGAGATTTGACGAGAAGAAGCAAAAGCTCTACGTTAAGTATCAGAATGAGGCATCCTTGATAGTCAATGAATATATAAAGGGTGAGGAGAGAAGCTTTACAATTATTGCCTATCCTACACCACAGATTGGTAAGGACTTTGAGGAGATATTCAAGGAGATAGTTGTCGTAAACACTCTTGATTATGACACTTATAAAGAGATTCAGCAGTCAATTATAGACTGTCTTGATAGGGCTGACTATGTGGAAGTTAAGGGCAAGGGCCAGAATCAGACTGATCTTAAGATCAAAATAAAAGATATTGATGACTACTCTAAGCAGACCGTGTTTGAAAACTGTCTGGCAGACGTGAATATTCCTTTGGGAGAGGTTTTCACTACTCCAGTTCTTGCGGGAAGCACAGGAATATTGAATGTCAGCGAGGTTTATCTGAATGACTGCAAGTTCGTGAACCTTAAGGTTGAGCTCAAGGATGGCATGGTAGAATCATACAGCTGTGACAACTTTGAGGATCCAGAAGACAATAAGAAATATTTCATGGAAAATGTGCTTTTTAACCACAAGAGTCTGCCTATCGGAGAATTTGCCATAGGAACAAACACATATGCTTATGCCTTGGCTAAGAAGTATGACATACTTTACAAGCTTCCAATTCTCATAGTTGAGAAGATGGGACCTCACTTTGCTCTTGGAGACAGCTGTTACTCAAGAGCTGAGGATATTAAGGTTTACAATCCTGACGGCAAGGAGATAATCTCAAGAGACAACGAGATTTCTATTCTTAGAAAAGAGGCTGCAGACAAGGCTTACTTTAACTGCCACACAGATATAACTATTCCTTATGAGCAGATTGAGTATATAAGAGCTATAGATAAAGATGGACAGGCTTGTGATCTTATCAGAGATGGAAAATTTGTCCTGGAGGGAACCTCAAAACTTAATGAAGCTTTGAGTAAAATTTAAGCTTTGATTTACCTGGCCTTAAAACTCATGATTGACTATAAGTCTAAAAAAAAGTAAAATATATAGGATAATGATTAGCGACAGGTCTGTCGCAGAATGGAGAGGCACTTATGGCTAAAGTAGGTATTGTTATGGGCTCTGATTCGGATATGCCGATCATGGCTAAAGCAGCAGATATCTTAGATCAGCTCGGGATATCATACGAGATGGATATTATTTCTGCTCACAGGGAACCTGATGATTTCTTTGAATATGCTAAGACAGCAGAAGAAAGGGGTCTTAAGGTAATTATTGCAGGAGCAGGTATGGCAGCACATCTTCCTGGAATGTGTGCAGCAATATTCCCACTTCCAGTAATTGGAATTCCTATGCATACAACATCTCTTGGCGGTAGAGATTCTCTGTATTCAATTGTTCAGATGCCAACAGGTATCCCAGTTGCCACAGTTGCAATCAACGGTGGAGCAAATGCAGGTATTCTTGCAGCAAAGATCCTTGCTACATCTGATGCTGAGCTTTTAGCTAAGCTTAAGGATTACAGTGAGGGCTTAAAGGCAAGCGTTCAGAAGAAGAACGAGAGACTTCATGAAGTTGGCGTAAAGAACTATTAAAAAACGGAGGAATTATAGATGGATTACAAAAAGTCTGGAGTAGATATTGAAGCTGGTTACAGATCAGTAGAACTCATGAAAGAGCACGTAGCAAAGACAGCTAGAGCAGAGGTTTTAACAAACCTCGGTGGATTCTCAGGAGCATTCTCTATGGAGAAGTTCAAGGATATGGAGAAGCCAACACTTGTATCTGGTACTGATGGTGTAGGTACAAAGTTAAAGATTGCTTTCACAATGAATAAGCACGACACAGTTGGTATTGACTGTGTAGCAATGTGTGTTAATGATATCGCATGTGCAGGTGGAGAGCCCCTTTTCTTCCTTGACTATATCGCATGTGGAAAGAATGAGCCAGAGAAGATCGCTACAATCGTTAAGGGCGTAGCTGAAGGATGTCTTCAGTCTGGTGCAGCACTTATCGGTGGTGAGACAGCAGAGATGCCTGGTTTCTACCCAGTTGATGAGTATGACCTTGCAGGTTTCGCAGTAGGCGTTGTTGATGAAAAGGATCTTATAACAGGTAAGGATATCAAGGCTGGTGATGTTTTAGTTGGTATCGCTTCAAGCGGTGTTCACTCAAACGGTTTCTCACTTGTTCGTAATGTATTTACAATCACAGAGGAGTCATTAGCTAGACATTATGATTCACTTGGAACAACACTCGGTGAGGCTCTTATTGCTCCAACAAAGATTTATGTTAAGGCTTTAAAGTCAGTTAGAGAATCAGGTGTCACAATTAAGGGATGCAGCCATATCACAGGTGGCGGTTTCTATGAGAACGTTCCACGTATGCTTCACGACGGCGTTAGAGCTGTTATCAAGAAGGATAGCTACAAGGTTCCACCTATTTTTGAAATGCTCAGAACAGATGGAAACATCGAAGAGAAGATTATGTACAATACATTTAACATGGGTATCGGTATGGTACTTGCTGTTGATCCTGCTGATGTTGATAAGACACTTGCTGCAATCGCAGCTGCTGGTGAAGATGCGTATGTTATCGGTCAGGTTGAAGCTGGCGAGAAGGGAGTTACTCTATGCTAAGAGTAGCTGTCATGGTTTCCGGTGGAGGAACCAATTTGCAGGCTATAATCGATGCT
>Ga0326512_10000056_pt1 | contig 96441 bp, 171 predicted proteins | sample 1_2617_0518_D_FD_203652 | JGI IMG/M metagenome (GOLD analysis project Ga0326512, IMG submission 203652) | Bovine rumen microbial communities from UC Davis, California, United States - 1_2617_0518 | ecosystem: Host-associated > Mammals > Digestive system > Stomach > Rumen | place: USA...
GCATTTGATGCATTGTAGTCAAGGTTCGTTGGATTAGTTCCGCTTATATATGCATTTTGATTCTGCCCACCATAACCAGTGTGGTATTTCTCATACTGCATATCCTCCCAGTACTCCTCCGTGCTTCCGTCAGTCCTCTGCCCAAGAGTGTCAAGGCTCAGCTGCTCCACTTTGTCATCCAGAGCGTCAAACTGAGCCTGCAACTCATCCCTTCCCACACGGTTGTCAGCCATATCCTTCGCATGACCTCCGTAACCCATGATGTAGAGGTAGTTGTCAGTATCATGGCTTATGAGTTTCTGAAGATAGGCATATCCGTCATTAGGTGCTTCAAAAGCACCATATACAGGAGATTCATGCTTTTCAATTATTACTCTATTCTCATCAGTAAACACAAGTGGAACAGCACCACCTGTTCTAACAAGGTCAAGCAACAATACCTGTCCTTTTCTTACATCAATTCTTATACCATGAGCAGTTGTTGCCACAGACCAATAAGGCATTTTATCTCCTACATCAAGGTCAGTTGTAGCAATAGCCGAAGGTACCCACCCTTCAATCAACTGCCTCTGAATGTCAGCAGGAGTCTTGGCAGGTCTTGTGGTCTTTTTCCACACATGGGCGGTATTATTGTTTATTCTTGCATCAGTGGTCACATAGGCAAAGCAAGTAGCACCAGCAGGTGCGGTGGCGGTTCCACTTTCCAATGTTGTAGATGAAAGGTAGTTGGCGGCTGTGATGCTTGCGTAGGCAGTTCCACCTTTCCAAAAACCAGTCCAGTCACCAGAACCAGCGGCACTTGCCCATTTAAACACATCACCCTCTGATGCAGGGAATATATACACTTTTCTACTAACACCACTTTTATCAGTCGTTGCACTATGGTTTGCGCCAATCCTTCGGTTATTGGCAGATATGGCACTATACCCATATTTCTCAAACAGCAAGTCCTCCCAATACTCGCCACTATCATCTTTTCCCATGGTGTCAAGGCTCAGCTGCTCCACCTTCCCGTCCAGAGCCTCAATCGCACTCTGAACATTTCCTGTTCCAAGGTCAGGTGTATTTGTCAAATCATAACTTATAGCATCAGCAGTAGAAGGAAAATGTAAGTCAAATACACCAAAGCTCCTCCAAAGACTGTCTGTATATCCCCATATAATCAAATTTGATTGGTCAGCAGTAGTGATGTCAACCCATCCGTTAATGTCATAGGATATATTAAGTTCATTAGTAGTACCTCCATTTATAGTATAATTGAACAAATCACCAACGCAGCTTACATTATGGTAATCACATTCTATAGCCATCAGGGCAGTCATTATATCATCGAGATAATGACGCGAAAGGCCAGACTCCTCAAGCCATCTCGCACAGATGGTTATCTCCACAGTAAATATGCTGCCTTGCTCACTTACACTCATAGTATAATAAGGGTCAGAGATAAGAGAGGATTTATAATTTACAAGTAACCTCCCCCTCATACCAGGTTGAGAACTGCTGAGGTTGACATATCCCATTACAGGACTTGATGGGTCAGGCACACCAGGAGACTTTCCTTCACTGTAGGCAGTCCCTTGAACCATATTGTCAGGTTGTAGGTAAAGCTTGCTGGTATCATTGTATGGAGCAACACCAACAGTACTGTTTATGGGAACCATTTCAAACAATTGAGGAAGCTGCTCTCCCCTGCCATATATTTGACCATTAACTACTATGCAATGTGTGTCACTTGTGTAATACACACAGTTAGGATAAGTGGAGGACAGGACCAAGGCTTGAGCCTCAGTCTTGTCCTTTATTGCTAATCTGTCCCTTACTGCCATAAGGGCTTGTCTTAATTCATTTTCATTTGTATAAGCCATATTACTCTTCCATTTTTATAGTCATACATTAGAAGCCAAACACATCCCGCACTATGGCAGTCACATTTGCAGAACCTAAATTATCGGTAAACTGTACATATCCAGACAAGTCAATGTTGGTATCACCAATCTTCTCCCATACATAAGTAGTTGTGCTGCCTGAAGTCTTTTTTATAGCGACATATTCAGCATAAGCATCAGGGGCACTGGCTCCAGATATAGCCACTAAGCCAATAATATTTTTATGTAAATCATATTGGTCTTTAGTACTTATATCTGGCAAATTAGTCTCTGATGAATAAATGTTAAAGTGAACTCCTTCAAGCCCTCCTATAGTTTCCATGATATTTTTATAAGCATCACTCAATGCCTTTGAAGTAGGAGCAGTAGTCTGGTCTGAGGAATTTTTATAAGTATTAGAAAGCTGAACAACTCCCTTACCAGAAGTAGAACTATTAGGAACAGCGACAAAAGTCTTGTTTACAGAATCTTTTTCTACTCCATAATAGTTACCATGTGTATTTCCTGTAGTAGAAGTAATAGCTGAAGACCTTACATTAGCTACCTTTGCAACACCTGCCTGATTTGCAGTAGCATCTTCCACATACAAACCTTGAGCAGTATTTGCAACAGGTGTTTCAGAATTTCCTTCAGCTATTGCAAGTGCTTTATTTGCACCACTTCCGGTAGTTGCAATTCTTATGTTTAAATCTTCATCAGTAACAGCACTATTTGCTACAGTTGGAGTAAAGATGAAACTATTCTTATTAAAGTAAGAAGGGTTAATAGTCAGTCTTGGAATATCTGATGCAGAAAGAGGTTGTACATCAAGAGAATAGGGATCATGATTAAATGTGATTTCTCCATGCTCACTAAAACCTAATGGAGAAGAAGAAAGCAAATGTACAGCCAGACCATTTTCATACCCCTCTTGGTCCTTATATACAGTAAGTCCAGATTGAACATAGGTTCCAGAAGTCTTGCCTCCAATCATTAAACCAACAGTGTTCTTACCACTACTTGTACTCATTACAAGAGGGCTGTCGAACATGCTGGAAGGCACTTTCAATTCTATGAAAGACCTGCCCTGTATAGCAGTGCTGTTCTGTTGAATATCTATAGTGCCATCAGTGTTAATAATGCCTTCTCCTGCTAATTCAGCTTGATGGGTATCACCATAGTTGATAATAGCATTAATGCCGCCAAACAAGGCTTCATTCAAAGATACATAGGCTCTATGGTTATTATCAGTTAATAGAGGAAGATTAAGGTAAGACAAGCTATTCTGTGTAATACTGCCTCCCGGATGTCCTAAATTAATAATACCTGGTTGGTATTGAGCTTCAGTGCTTCCTGATGCAGGAGTATATGAAGCAAAAGGCAGGTCAATAGACCACAATGCTCCACCATTCCCGATAACATTGTCAGTTGTTCCAGAAACAGAAGATTCACCAATCAATGATAAAGAAGGTTGCCCGAGACTATAAGATTCCGAAGAAAAGAACACATCACCAGGTGTCCAATTAAAAGTAATAGCTGAAGTAGAGCCAACAATACCTGTCCATGTTCCTGCAGTCAGTGTTTTAGTCACATCAGCAAGAGTGGTATTATTGGTAATCCTAGTACCAACTACTACATTTGCATCAGTACCTAAAGCATAAGCCTTATTAGACATCTTAGTGTCTATCTGAGTAATATAACCATTGCCATTGCCATCAATGTTTAATTTTCTATTTAAACCTGATGTAGTATAACCTGTACGTATAACACCAGGTACATCTGCTGTGGCATGAGGTATTTCTATATTCCAATTAGCTCCACTTCCACCTACTATATTATCAGGAGCATCTTGAGCATCTTTATATGATTTTCCCGTCAGCATTAGAAAACCATCAGCTGCATCATAACCTCCTTGATACCAAAATCCTAAATCACTTGGAGTTACGTAAATTCTTTCAATAAAACCATTACCATTTTTAACAGTACTAAGCCAATTCTTATAAGTTTTATTTCCTTGAACACGGTCATTGAAAAGACTGTCTGATAACCCTAAAACTCTCAATTCATCAGAAGCAGCTGTTCCTCCTGTAGCATCAAGTAAACCAATGGAAGAGCCATCAGGCCAAGCTTGTAGTTTTGAATCTACGGTGCCTGTTAAAGTCCATTTTAAGCCTCCTTCTAATCCATCATATACAGTATCTGTACCCTTAGGCTTAGCAAGTACTCTTGCCCTCATCATACCTAAGGCATAATTGAGGTCGTCACCACTAGTATATTTACCATCCCATGAATCAGTATCAATGTATGGTTTTACAGTTTCTGCCATAATTAAATATATTTTTAATTGTTATTAAAATCCAAAAACATCAAATATTATCTTGTTTACATTCCAGTAAGTAAGATAGTCATCATCATCCACCTTCTCCTCAAGTGCATTATGAATAACCTTATTCTGCACAGGGTTCACTGACTAGTCACTTAAATGGTCATCTACATCTATGTTATTACTTGCAATCATTTTAAGCCACTAGTTGTAGCTTCCCTAGTATTTAGTCAGCTTAACAAAATCATCAAAGATTTGTCTATCATTATTATCCTTAAAATAAACAATTCCTCCTTCATATACTAATCCTACTTCTCCAGATGTAATAGGCATTGTTTTAAAATGCTGTACTCTAGTATTTTTAAATTGAGTTTGACCATAGAATAGTTTTTGTGCTTCTGCTGGTGTTGGAGCACCAACAAAAGCCCACCCATTTCCAACTTCATGTATAAACTCTATCAAGTATAGATTAACTAAAGGACATCTTGTCATTTTAATATCTTCTTAATAATTAAATTCCCATTATAATAATGTTTGTTAACTCAGTATAATCATCAGTAAATGATAATTGAGCATAAACCAAGGATTGCTTCATAATACTGTATTCAGTAAGAATAAACCTGACATGATCATTCTCATCTTTAAATAAATAGCCTTCAAACGTTTTAGGATAGCCAGAAATATTTAGCCGAGATATATTCATTCTACATTTAACTTTTCCTGTGGAAATAAGTTGAGAAATTTGCGTTGGATTAGACATTTTATAATTATATGTAAATGTCACATTTGCATACCCAGGATTAATTTGTCCTGCTGTAATTACAATATCCAACATATCATCAGGCAACATATTTACTTTTTCTTTATCCAATGAAGTCATTATTCCTGTGATACTGTCAAGTTTACTTTTATCCTCCATTGAAATCAAGCCATTTACCATTGAATCAGCTAATGGTACCTACACAAAACCATACCCAGGATTATAACTCTATGCTCCAAGTACAATAGGATAAGTACCATGCTAGGGAGAAGGCTCATTTATATAGGACATTATTTTCAATCCCCCTACTTTATTTGGACTGGCTTTATCAACAGTGGCTTTCCAAATATTATTCTCTTCCTGCCAACTTATATTGTCACTGTCAGCTATTGTTTCTATTGGAGAATATGTAGGAGAATCTCCTGTAGTATCTATATGATTAACTGAGTTTCCAGAAGAAAAATCATTATCTAAATCCTCCATCACGTCATTCCACTCTTCCGCAGTGAGTCTAGAGCAATTTCTCTTTCCTCCATACTTATCTACATATTCAGTAGTCATATTATTTCTTATTAATTTGTTTCTACTTTAGTTCCTAATCTCGTTTGATTTTTTGCTTTTGCATTTCTATTTTATCTTTCTCCAGAGTCATTTTTCTATCAAATTGCCGAATAGTTTCCTTAAATTTATCTCTTTCCAAAGCATTCATTTCCTTTATTCCATCTCTCTACAAATCTCTGTCCTAATTCATCATAGCAAACCTCTCTGCCTCAGCCTATCCATTAATTTCAGCAACCACAATTCTAGTTTCATTATCTCTTTGATTTAGTGTATCAGCAAATTCTCTCTGCTTTTCCTGTTCCTCAGCCTGCATCTACATCTACTATTCCTAAAGCTGTCTTTCACTTTCTGCTTGCTGCTGTTGCTACTACTGCATTTTTCTTTCATAGCTTTCAAGCATTCTAGTTTTTTCAGCAAGCGACATTGATGTATATAATTTCATTATGGTAGATAATTGATACTGATTTTGTACTGCTGCCTATGTAAGCATATCCAGTTTCTAATCTAATTCCTAAATTTTAGAATCATTATCAACAACTAAACCATAATCACACTCTGCAAATTCATCTCCATCTATATCCATTAGCTTAATAGAGGAATCTGACATTATATACTAGAATTTCTTTTTTCTTCCTTTTATAGCTATCTTAGCAGTTTCCAGCAAACACTCAAGTACTCTTTTCTTTAGATTATCGTGTAAAGCAAAAATCCATTCTGTAATATGTGAAGACTATAGTGTTGCTCTTTCTACTCCACCAACAGTTTCTCTATTAGAGATTTGTCCTTCTCTTTGTGGAGATATACCAACAACTTCTCCTGCTTCTGATTTTAAGAAAGACAGAAGTTCCAAATGGAATTGTATTTCATTTCCAAAAGAAGCATCTATTACTCCTGAACTTGCACTGTTTAAAGCTGCAGCTAATTTACCTGTAGCTGCTCCAACTTCCCCTTCCTTAAAGCTGTCCTTTACAACAATATTATTAGTTTTAGCAAAATACAGCCACTTTTCTATATCCCAATTCTTAGGCACTTTAGCAAAATCTAATTCAACTAATTTCCCCCAGTTATGAGATACCAACTTAATCATCTTGTCATATACAACATCATACATATATGCATATGGTTTCATCATATCTACCATAGAGAATGGCTTATCATCATTAATGTTATATATGGTTCCAACTATTCCAAAATGACATACAGAAGGATTAGATAATCTGTTGTATTGTACAACTCTGGGTCTCATATTCACATAAATATCTGTACCTATTTTAGTTCCTTCCCAAGCTTCATTAATCCAAAATATCTCTTCCTCTTCTCCAAGCTCTATTTTAGGCACATATGTTTCAGGATAAAAAGTAAATATCTCTTCACCTGTCTCTAAATCATAGGATTTTACTTTCTTTATTTTTCTTCTGGATTTCCAGTATACTTGCAATACTCTTATGTTACCTGATATATCATATGGGAGAAGAGAGTTTGCCAAAGCGGAATTATCTCCAAAGGGATTCCAGAAAAATCCCTCCTAAGAAGTTATTTCTTCTCCGATCATATAATTATTTACAAATCCTAATCTTTCATCTATGTTCCCCATTGCATCATGAGAAGCCTGTCCTATATAATTAGGAACATTCTCTAGATATTTCATATCCTTCTTAGTGAGAACATCATAATAAGTATCTATAACTTTTCCTGGACTCCAATAATCTTCTATAATTATCATGTCTGCATCTTCTATCTTATTAGACAGTCCAGATTTAAATACTCTTACTTTCAGTGGATTTAGTCTTTCTAGAGTTGGTTCTCCCCCTACTATATCACATTTGTAGATTTCTTCTCCAACAACCATTGCATCTACAAAACCAGAATTAAACTTTATTGGGACATCCAGTTCTTTTACATAATGATTTAAAAGAGAGTTTGCTCTTATTTCTCTGTAATCTTGCCATTCATAAGTGGCATAATCAGCAATTTCTTCCATTTTCTATTGAGCTTCCTCTTCTGAAGTTGCCTACATTACATTCTGGTAGATAGTCTGAGCAAGCCAATCCTTTTTGTCTTTTTCTATTTCAGATATAGCATTGGGATTAGTTACAATTACTCTATAATCAAATACTCTCCTTGATTCTTCTCCTCTAAGTACATTTAATTTAGAATTTATAATAGGATAGTGCTATATCTTATCTGGAATATAATTAGCTTGAATATTCTCTGGATTCAGAATTAGCTACAAATCATCCATATACAACTTACCTGCAATTAAGTCGTAATTAATTTTTTTGTGCATAACGCTTTTCCTTACCAAAGAATAATTATGAAAAGATTTATTATCTGCCCAATCCAAATGTTTTTTCCTCCATATTTTGTTCTTTCTTGCAAAAGGAAGCTACTATGGAGGCCAATTTACTTCACTTATCATAGTTCATATGTATTTATGATGCAAAATTACAAATATTAAAATACAAAAACAATACTTTAATAAATTTATTTATATCTTAAAAGGAAAATTATTTTTAAATGCCTGATAATTCTTCTCAAAGAATTTATCATTTCCTAGATAGTCTGATTGTTTGCCCACTCTGTTTTTCTCTATATCTCCCTAGTAAAGAATCATGAATTCTTCTCTATACAGCATGACCATACCTAAAGCTCTTACTCTATCCACATTTATATGAGGATTAAACAGTACCAACTCTTTTAACAAAGCTCTGTTTTTTATCTAATATAAGTTCAAAGTATTTATTACTTTGTCTTCCCCATCTTCATTTATAGTCACAGGAATAGGTTTTATAAGCCAATCTTTTATTAAGGCATTTGCATAGTTATTAACAGCCTAAGTCGCTGTTACTCCCTTACTTCCGGATCCAAAAGAAGAATACTTTACTAACTATTTATCTCTTAGATATTCTGGAGTATCAGCAAGTAAGTGGGAACTATTCATTCTAGAAAAATAAGCAAATGTTCCTTTTAGATTTGATTCATATAATCCTCTTGCATTATAGAATATTAAAGCCAGTCTGAATTTTTCATATAATTCATCTGCATATGTGGTTCTGCCTGTGTATTCTAAAACTATCCTGTCAGTAAATAAATCCAAGATAAAGAAGGAGCCCAAAGATTTAGATTCTGCCTAGTCATTATCATAAGGGTCAAATCCTCCAATATATCTATTATTTATTATTTTTCCATTGCTGTCCTTTTTTGGCATTTCAAATATTTCCAAAGCCCCTTTGTATGTATTCACTTTTAAAGGAAAATCATGTATTGGAACATCATTAGTTGGAATAAATGTCACTTCATTATTTTTATTAAGTACCAGGTCTCCCACATAAACATCGTCAAATACATTAGGGTCTCCATCAATCTATGCTATTCTTTCATTTATTTGAGTCACAGGAAATATATTTCCTTGGGTTCTAAGAACTGCTTCTGAAGGAACAATAGGTGCTTCTGCAATTCTTCTTGTAATTGAATTTACATCTTGAGAGTTATACTTTACTTTGTATCTGTCTTTTAGTATATGTAGCAATGCCAAAGTCACATCTGAATTTCCATTCTAATCATAACACCCCTCAAAGTTTAGATATGCTGGAAAGAAATAAGTAAATTGTTTTCTGCTTTGTCCTTCTTTATCATATATATTAGGAATAGCATAGGCATTATATCCATCTGGATTATACATTATTTCCTATGCAGAACTAAAATCAGATTCATTGTCTCCTGATGTTCCATAAGCAAAAATTAATCCATAAGTTATATCTCCTTGTTCTACAGAATGTCGCATATTATTATATATATCAAGAAGCTTAGGAAAACTACCCATTTCCTCTAGAATATATAAAACTCCTCTAGTACCACGCAGTTTTGATACATCATTTGCAGATGATACTCCTACCACTGAGTTTAAAGAACCTTTATTAGTATCTGTATCCAAGTCTTTATATCCAGATGTCCATTCGAGTTTATTTATAGAATTTATTAGCCTTCTAGATGGAAACTCAGTATTATTATTACAATGATCTATATCAAAGATAAATTTATCCAAAGTCTAATCTCCTCCTTGAAGATACTTCTTATCTGAGGCTGTAATATAACTGATTACTTTCTTTCTCACACTTATATCTTCTCCCAATAAGAATCTTTTAGCTAATAATGCCGCTCCACAATATGATTTACCTCTTGCTCTGGATGCTAACATAAATGCGTGTTTTCCTTTCTTTCTTGCCTAATATAAATAATGAAAGAGATAATAATGACCATCCCAAAATCTAGGGAATGTCACTACTCTTTTTCCAGTCTTACTTCCTTTTACCTATTCTACTGTAAGCATTGGGCAATAATTAAGAAAGAAATACATATCTCCTGTAATCCATTCTCCATCAGAAGGCCTTATCATTCCCTCAAAACATCTTCTTACCTCTGTTCTTACCCATTTTCCATAAGCACTGTTTGGATTAGGATTAGGTCTTAAATTTGTATATCTTCCTGTATTTTGAAAGTTTATTGCTGATTGTCTAAAATAGTCCATGTCTTCCAAGATATGAGGAGCAGTCAAATCTATTATTATTTTTCCATCTTCATCCCTTGGAATATCCTTAGCATATGGTCTATCCTTAGCTATAAGTAACTTTATATAAGGAACATTATTAAGAAAATCATCAAATTGTTCTTTTATTTCATCTGGTTCCTTGTCTAATTCCAGATTATCAATTTGAGTTTGATATTTGTTTAACACCATAATATTTAAGAATTTGAGACATTATATCTACGTATAAGTCAGAGTGATTTGTAGTGGAAACATTATAGTTTCTACTAGCTGAAGCCAAAAGAGTTTTATTTTTATTATTGATAATAAAAATCTCTAATGTATATGTCTTTATGGCTTTTATTGAAGTTGGAGTATAATAAAGTCTTGGAATATATGCTCCATCTTCTCCTGTAACACTTTTTAAAGCTTGTAAGAAAATATTAATTTCATTCATATCAATAAATCATCATCCATTAGAGATTTTCTATTTCCTCCTCTGGCTCTGCCTTGTTCCTCAATTTCCTTACTTACAATTTTTTCTGCTTCCATCACATCTCTAACCAATTGAGGAATTTGTTTTATTGCTGAAGTGATACTATTAATTGTGTATAAAGGCTTTCCCTTTGAATCCACCTCTTTTAAGTTTACTGTTTCCAAGAAATTCCTTACTTTAGAAATAGCTATCTTGGTACTATCTAGAAGCTCTTGAGTAATAGTAGTGTTCAGCTTTTTATATAAATCTATGCATTTAAGTTCTAGAGTACTGAATTTACGTAATTTAAATCCATTGCTTACACATACTTCTTGTAGTCTGTCTTCCTCATTTACAATATAAGAATAATCACTTCTTGGGTCATATGTAAAGTATACAATAGTTAGAAATTCAAGGAATTTATTTTTGTCTTCTGATTTATCTTTATCATATAGTTTCTTAAAAGGAGTTAACAAGAGTAATTCCTCTGAAAAAACTAACTGATAATTTTCTAATTTAACTAGTTTCATAATTAAAAAAGCCAGTTAAACTGGCTTGTATTAAATAATTATTTTATTATCTGGAATCATTATTTGCTAAGATTCTACTTCTTCTCCTTCAAACACATACATAATATCTCTATCCTGTAAGTACAAGTAATCATTGCCTTCTATATTAACAACATCAAATTGATAAGATATAGATGTAGTATCTTTTTGGATATTGTCTGCCAAGTTACCTGGATTATGTTTATGATTCACTACAGCAAATCTGGCTGGATTTATCATTACTTTATCTCCAACATTAATATCCTTTACAAATGGACCTACAGCAATTACTTCTTGATATTCTTTTAGAGTTCCTCTTGTTTTTGTTCCTACTATTATTCCTCCAGCAACAACGTCATCCTCATACTTATTCATTGTGCATATAAGAGAATTAAACAGAGGCTTAATTTTTCTGATTTTTAGTTCCATCTTTTTTTGTTTCTATTTTATTATTTATCAAATCATCTACCAATGTATTACCCAATCTTACTTTTACCATAACAGCATAATTTGTCATATGCTTAATCTATTCATTCAAGAAAGAGTCATTTGTAGTCTTTGCATACTCTTGAGCCTTATATATCTTTTCAATCAGCTCTTTATATTCAGAAAACAATTTATTTTGTAGTTCAGTCATTTTTCTTTTTGAATTTTTTTAATTTTCTATGCTTACTTATTTTTTCTACTTTATCATAGGAACTATATAGCTTCCCTATAGAAGGAATATTAAAATTTGTTCTTAGTTCCTCAAATTCTTCTTTTGTTACTTTATCCATACTAGGTAACTTATTTAAAGTTTCTTTTATGAATTTCCAGTAGGATACCCATACTTTTTCTACTACATTCTCATCTAAATTTAATTCTTCAGCTAATAGCTTAAGTGTTTGCTTTCTTATCATTTATTTGAAAATACAATAATAACTGAAATTCATTTTCTTCTTTTATATCTGGAATGAATCTAGGATTTATTGAATTACCAATAAGTACATTCTTCTTTCTTAAATCCCCCATAGTAGTTAGAAGATGCTCATATTTTATATTGCACTATTCTCTTATTTTTTCTCTGGATTTTTTACTAAATAATATCTCATTTATCATTGAATCATCACTTATACTTTTACTAAGTTCATGTCTAAGAGACAACAGTGCAGCAGCTACTTCAGTCTATTTACGAGTTAAATGATGAAATGGATTTAAAAAACTTAGCCAGTAAACAAAGAATTCTGACAATGTAGTATTCAATGCAACTACATTATTCGGTCTTTTCATCTTCTTTAGGAATAGTAATCATATTTTCAATTTCCTGTGTGCAATTTTCTATGAATTCTTTAGAGAAGAAGGCTGAGTATTCAAGTACTTTGAATAGATAATCAAGCCTTTTGAATAAGTTAGTGGTATTCATTTGCTGCAATTGCATATACATTTGCTTATTCTGTTCAGAAAGCTGATGTGCAATGTTTTCCAATTGTTCATAAGACAATTTTTCGTTCTTTTTAGTTTCTACTTGTTCCATTTTTTTCTCCTTTAAATTTATTATTATATAATTTTTTCCACTCTTCAATATTATTAGTTTCTATGTTGGTAGCTCCACATTTCATGCAATAGTCTGTACCATCAGGTAAAGACTATATAGCCAAAGACAAACAATGTGTACAGTAATAAACAGGTATCTCATTATATATCTCTTTCATATTAATTAAAATAAATCATCATTACTTGTCCTTCATGAAAGGCTATAGTAACAATGTCTTCTTTCTTTATTTTCTTTTTGTTCTCACTATCTTGATTATATTCATTGACCATTTGTATTAAATGTCGAATATTTCTTGCTACCAATACTTGCATCATAATAACATATTTTTAGTAAAATGGGGCAAAGCCCTCAACAAATCCCCAAAATTCTTGTGCCACCCTACACAAAGGCTTTATACGGCCTTAAGACCAAATATATATTAAGAGTATTTGCAGGAGTTGTCCTACAATTCCTCCCAATATTGTAGCCAGCCAATCTAACCAGTCCCACTTATTCTTATATTTCACATCTTTAAATTCCATTCCAGAAGCTACTCCTAATACACATAATAGTGTAAACAATAACCCTATTGGTATGGCATATAAAAAATGCTACATTCTGTTACTTTCCTTCAACCACATAATTTTATATTTTGTGGACTTTATAGGACTTGAACCTATGACCTTTTGATTATGAGTCAACTGCTCTAACCAACTGAGCTAAAAGTCCTTAAGTACTCCCACCAAGAATCGAACTTGGGTCTACAGTTTAGAAGACTGTAGCTCTATCCACTGAGCTATGGGAGCAAATGGAGCGACACCAAACTCCACAAAAGAAATAAAATAATTCAAATTACAAGTATGGTAAGCTATTCTCACGAACAACTGGTGTCTTTAGAAAAAAGTTTTTTGAAAGGTGTATATTAATCATATATAATGTTTAGTTAGAAACTAAAACATCTTTTTTATTGTGATCCATTGTAGATAACTTATTAAGTGCATCCTCAAAATCAAGGAACCACTACTTATTTGTTAAATCATCTGCTTCCACAGCATGAATAAAAGTATGCAAGGAAGTTAGAATTTCTGGTACTCGCTTTTTTAAGAACTCTTCCATTACTTTTTATTTTAAATAAATATTTGATGCAAAGATAACACTTTTATTACATACTTCCAAATAAATTTCTACTTTTTTTATGAAAAAATAAAAAGCTACACTATCTTCTCAGACAATGTAGCCCAAAATATTATATTCAAACAACCGCCAACCATTGCAGCCCTACTAAGACTCGAACTTAGCTCTCAGGATTTAGAGTCCCATGTAATAACCGCTATACTATAGGGCAATATTTACTTATACTTCTTTAAACTCATTTTTGTATCTTTTGGTGGTTCAGAAGTTAAATCTTTTCTATAAGCTCTATCTTGTTCCACAACACTAGAATTTATTAACAATGGTTCAGTATTTAAATGTGATGTAAATTCTTGAGAAATCTCACCATCTAAAAGATATGGACTCTCTTCATCAATGCCTGTATTTTCTGAAAACTCATTATATGCATTTATAATCTAATCCAAATACCTATAACCTCTTTTTACTCCAGCTTTTATAACTGCTGCTCTTTCTCTTAATGTTAAATCTGAATAAGCCATATTGATTATATTTATGGTTATTCTCTGTTATTATTCTTCTTCTTTAATTAAAGTATACAAAGAGACCCTGACATTTCACCATTTCTCATGTCACAGGTTGCAGAGTTTACTGCAATATTACCAGTTTATAGCCCCGTTTATATATTATTAGTTTTCACTCTTTTTATCTCTAGTCTCCTTTACCTGTGCCCTGTTTATAGAGAATTTTCTCTTCCAGTGCCCTAACTGTTTTCTGGAATTGGCAGGAGAAAACTATATCCTGATAATACTCTTTGCATCTATCAAAAGAATTTAACAGATACTTGCTATGTCTCTTGGGTGCAAATTTAGGAATAAAAAATAACATATGCAAATAAATGAAGAAAAAATTTAAATTTTTTATTTTAAAAATTTTTTGTGTTGCTATGAGGAGGATGTAAGATTAACACCACCTCCCCTATATCTTGGCAGTGGGGATGTACCCCCCATTGCTAATGGGTAAAAGATGCACAGCACTTTACCTATTCCTTGACAAACGATTTTCTAACCCTAAAACCCAAACATCATGGCAACTTTCAAACTTATCAAAACCTACTCTTTCGTTGAATTCACCAACAAGATGAAGGCTATGCCTCGCCTTGCACTCAACTTAACTCAGAAGTCTACAGGCACCAACTTTGATGCCTTAGCATATGTCAAGACAGATGAGACCATCTTTGTCTCCTTTGCTAAGGATGTTGACAAGGATGGACAGCCTAAGCAGGGCTGGACACATATTGAGCGTAAGGTTGACTTCCTCATTGCCAATGCAGACAAGCTCATCATCTGTGAGTCACAGAAGTTCAATGATGATGGCACTCCTGTAACCAAAGAGGTCACCCTTCCTGATGGCACAAAGACCACTGTCTTCGTCTATGCTTACACACTTAGCTGGCAGAGTGCCAACAGCTGGCAGATTATCAACCTGCCTGGTTGCTCCTTCTAACCTCTGAACCCCACAGGCAAGCTGACATTCGTTGGCTTGCCTTACTTATATTAACTATTTTGGTCACATAAGACCAAATAGTATAATTTAATTAAGGGAGTCTTAAAGATATACAAGACTTCCCTTATAATTTGAATATTAACATTTAAAATTAATAAATTATGTGGTACAAATTATTATGGCAAGTTGCCAAACCAAAGTTAGTCTATTTCCTGATTGCATTTGCATTATTTCTGATGATTCAGATAACTTGCAATGCACAAACCTTCAAATATGATGGGCAGACCTATGAGTTGCCAAAATCCTCTGAAAATAAAGACTCCAAGCCTGAAAAGGTAGGAGAAACTACTATTGATGGGAAGAAATATCCCATCTATAAGGGCAAGAGAGGTGGATTGTATATTATCCGCACATCCAAGAATGGAAAAGAATATAAACAATATCTAAAGAAGAAGGGGTCCAAGTGACTCCTTCTTTATATTATTTAAAAGAGTAATGGGAATTTAATTCCCATTATTCTTTTTATTCTCAAAGATGAACACAACTTCACCTATATCTTGATGAACAATTGCTATCATAATTTAATATGGTAAAATACACAGTTGAAAGATTACTGTGAGAAATAGGTTCGAGTCCTATTGATAGCACCAATAACAGTATGCTAATTATCAGTCATATGCCAACTCACAAGCCAATGTGGGGGTGGAAGCCTGTGCTCACGCAGGTAGGAGGTGCAGGGAAGACTGCCCAGTGAGAGCATACTGTTCTATTAGAATTTTAATTAACTTAAAATTAAAAAATATGAAACAATTAGAATACGATAGGCTATACAATAGAAATGTAGACCTATGGATGGCAAAAGAAGAAGTATGGGAAGCCATCAAGAATACAAAAGATACAAAAGAACTTGGAAGACTTATCTCGCTGAGAACCAAGTTAGAAAGCGAGATAAAAAGAAATGAAGAACTAATGGAAAAATACATATAAAATAGTATCTGGAAAATTTATAAATTATGAGAAGGATTCACATAAACATAACAAGAGAGGAGTATCAAACACTCCTCTCTTATTCTCCAAAGGAAAGAATCATAGGTGTTGGAGATGACCTTTACAAGGTTACAATCCTAACCGAGAAATTCTTAAAGGCAATTCCATATGAACAATACAATGTCATTGGGAAATTTCGTGAAGAAAAAGACTCCCAATTCAAGGAGAATGTTGAATATTTAAATTCAAAATAATATGAAACTAAAGGAATATATTGATGAAGCTTTAACATTGCTTCATATTAAAGGAGAGTGGCAGAATTCTACCTATATATTGGAGAAAGATTTTCTTACTCCAAAACAAATAAGTAGATTGACTGAGTATATTGGGTCATTGGTTGAAACAGAAATCATGGTAATTGACAATAATTTAGCTCTGTCATTTTATCCGGGATTGATTGAAGAGTAACTAAGACGTTTAACATATTCCCCCAAGTAATTGGGGGAATATTAAATTTATATATATGGAAAATAAAGATAAAGATATCACTTGGATGGTGGACTGCGTGATAATATTATTATTTACTTTCTGCCTATTTTGCTCATCTTGTGAAGATAGTTTTACTGAAACAACATCAGAAAATGAAATGCTATCATCTTCTCAGACAGATTCCCTGATTGCAGAAACGTGGGGAGTAGATTCTAAACAAGTAACTATGGTTAATGTACTTTTAAATAATGCTCTCCAGTTCCTTCACTTGTTTTTTTATTTTAAACAAAAAGATAGACACAACTACCCCTATAATATGGAAACAGAAGTTCTGAAACTGAGATTCTAATTAATATTTTTAATCTCAAAGATGAACACGACTACCCCTATATTTTGAGCGGAGATAACATAGAAACCGTGGCAGTCTAGTTGTCTTTGCTCACAAATAGTCATTTTAAGTATAACGCCACAAAATCCTTTTTTGTATGAATACAAAAGCACACAACGAGAACTACGAAATTGTTGATTCTATGAGCCTCCTAGCATTCGCTAGGTCGCATGGCAGAATGCAGCTAGGCAAGTTTTCTCAGGCAGATGAGCAGACTGGAGAAGTCAACGAATGGCAGTCATTGATTTTTACCAATGACGCAGGAGAACGCACTTTCGTAAGCATCTCTGAAAAGCTTACTCCAATCACGAGTAAGTATGTCGTGGAGAATCACGCACAGTTGCAGGTTATCAAGGGTAACTCGGGTAAGTACATGCTTTGTAAACAGGGAAATGACTCTTGGGAGTCTATCGACCTGCCGCTCTAAGTCAAATAGTCTCAACCTTCTCCTCACATTGGCACTTTTGTGTCTTTGTGGGGAGATAACTATTTTTGCTATGACACCATTAGAAAAATTCATAAATTCAGACCCTTATTTAAAGGAGTCTAGAACAAAAAGAGCATATGCATTACTTGCATTTGCTTTCCCCGAAAGAACTATAATAAACTTGCTAAGTACAAATAATGTCAAACAAGTTATTTGTACTTGTAACCATTATAAAGTAAATCAAAAGCAGGTTAGAGAAATTCTTAACATTTAATTTGCATATTAATAATATTTTGATTAACTTTGCAATAGATATAAAGCGGAATACCGTGGTTGGGAAGACTAAGGTTAATAAGGTTATTTGGTGTTTTTGTAGCTTATCTTGCTTGTGAAAGTAGGATAAGCATTTTGGTTGAAAGAAATTACAATAATATATATTTAGGGCAGGCCTCCTGTCCATAATGGCAAGGAGCACATTAATTTGTGTTTCTTGCTATTAAAAGAATAAACCAGCAATGGTATAAAGTGAACCAGTTATTCAAAGTATTGGTTTGCCTCTTTGCATTTTATATGTAGAGGGTCATGAGAAGGCTATATTATATAAGTATATCTTGGATTAAGGTCGGGCAGACCCTAAAGAGATATACGTTGGCTCTAACCAAGTCAACTTGGCCAGTAATGGTGACAATATATAATATAATTTAACTCCTGAAGGTCGCCAACCTGAAAGAGTTAATAATCATTTATTTGTATCCTATATTACAGCCAATGTAATACTTAGTGTGGCAGCTAAGGCAGAAATGGTAGGATAATATAAATAAATAGAAGTGAGTAGCCTTGGCAGGCAAAAGCAGGATGGTGTTTATATCTAAACTACTCAAAAGGTAGCATGGTATAGAGGGCAATCACATCATCTATTTCGGTTCTTTGATTTAATTAATATTAGTATCAATTAATTTAAAGTAAAAAAGCAAAAGTATTGTCCACTCCAGCATGAAAATACAGTTGTTCTGTTGTAATACACAGACTATGTGAGTACCGCAAGGAAAGCATAGAAATGAAATGAGTAATCAACTTGTAACAGGGGGCACCCTGTGTATCCGCAAGAGCAAGGGATGAAAGGAGTAATTTACATAATGTTGGAGTAGTAGTTGCAGGACTGATAAAACCTGTCTGTATGTCACCTACCTATAGAAATATGGGTGTGCTTAAAGTCTGAAAGGATGGAAAATGGTGATGAAAAAGGTCAAAGCTCAGCCTTTTTACTTCTTAAATTTGGGATTAATGGTTATTTAAATTTTTCCTTTGCCTCCTATCTTTTTTATTTTAATTGTATTTATGAATGATATTAAATTGACAGCTTCTTTTATTCTTCCAGGAAGAGTAATTGAGGGGTCTGATTCATACCAAAATGAATCACTTGAAGTGTATGATGTAGATAGCAAGAAAACTTCTATTATTAAGTATCGTACTAGAATTCCATTGCCTGCAGAACAAGTAATTAAAGTCTCAGAGCAGACTTTTAATCACTGGATGGAACATAGAACAACTGAACATACTTCCGTACAATGGAAAAAGATGCCAGAAAGACTTAAAGTGATTTCCCATCTAAAGGAAATACAATGTGCTCTGGGAGCAACAACCTTTAAATTTCATATATTTGAATAATGAATAGAGAAGAAACTCAAAAACTAATTAATAGTATCCCTAATAAATACATTTTACTGCAATTACCTACAGGATTTGGGAAATCAAAAATAGCTTTAGAGAAAGCTTTCTCTCATAATCTAAATGCTAAAATATTAATAGTAATTCCAAAGATTGTATTAATAGATAATTGGAGTTGTGAATTTGAAACTTGGGGATATTCTGAAGACAATGTGACATATTCTACATATTTGTCTTTAGATAAGCATCTGAATGAGCATTTTGATACTATTATATTTGATGAAGGACACCATATTACTGAAAGATGTGCGGATTCAATAGAAAGAATGAGCTTTGATAATGTTATAATCCTGTCAGCTACTGTAAAGAAAGAAGTGATGCAGAGATTACATTATCTATTCCCTAATCTTTTTGTACATAAAGTTTCTGTAAGGAAAGCCATTGAAGAGGAAATATTACCAGACCCTAAAGTAATATTGATTCCTATGGAACTAGATAATACAACGAAAACAGAATCATATAAGAAGAATAATATTATCTATAAAGTAACAAAAAGAGGCTATTACAATCATATTTCTTGTATTATAGACAATTTAAAAACTTTGTCTATGGGAGGAAATATGATAATGAAAAGAATGTGGCTCACAAAAGCAGGGCAAAGATTAAAATGGCTGTCTTCTCAGAAAACTCCTATTGTTGAGGAGATACTTAAGAAGCTCAGATACAAGAAAACCCTGACTTTCTGTAATAGTATAAAGCAGGCAGAGTGTCTTTGCGAATATGCTATTCACTCTAAGAATCCTCAATCTGATATGTTCTTGCTAATGTTTAACAGGAATGAAATAAGACATATTTCAAGTGTGAATATATTAGATGAGGGAGTCAATTTAAAAGGATGCCAAGTTGGTATATTTGCTAATTTGAACAGCTCTGATAGAATGATAAAACAAAGATTGGGAAGATTACTTAGGCATAAGAAACCTTATATCATAATACCTTTCTTTAAGAATACCAGAGATGAGGAAATTGTAAACAATATGCTCTTGGACTATAATCCTGATTTGATAAGCATAATTAATTCTACAAAAGAACTTAAGTTATGAAATGGAAATTAAGAAAAGATTTATTGTTGAAAAATTCTCTGACTGAGGAAGAATTTCTATTGCTGTATATTCTATCCAAAGACATTAGAATAAAAGACTTAATAGAATCTCTCACAAATAAGAATTTTATTCATCCTGATTTATTTGATAGTAATGGTGGAGTAGTAAGCAATCAAGTTAAGAACCTGGTGAATAGTATAATAATAAATTCTTATTCAGATATTGCATCCAAAGAAGATATTTTTACTCAATTGGCTGTGGCAATGCAAAATTGTTATCCATCAGGAAGAAAAGCTGGAACAACGTATTCTTGGAGAGGCAGTACTAAAATAATAGCTGATAGAATAAAGAAAGTTGCTGTTAAGTTTAAAACTGAATTTACTGTTGAAGAAGTGACTATTGTAACAAAGCACTTTGTAAATGGATTTACAGATAAAACTTATATGCCACTACTTCAATATTTTATTTGTAAAGAAGACATGAATAAGAACTTTATTTCAAGGTTCATGGAAGAAATAGAACTCTACAGAGAAAATAAAGAAAAGTATGACAATGAGAAAAATAACTATGAATCATTTGGAGATTTAGTATGAGTCTGGAGCAAAGAATAATAACCAATCTTGAGGAGAGGAGGGACAATGTTCTCAATGGAGGAATAAACTGTCTTCCCCTCCCATTTCTAAGATTCAGATCTGAACTGTCTGGAATAGAGCAAGGGCATTATTATTTAATATCGGGAGCTACCAAATCAGCTAAAACCCAGATAGCAAATTATATATTTGTGTACAATACTGTTCTGTACACATATTATAATCCTGATATTATATATCCTAAAGTATTCTATTTCCCTCTTGAAGAAACCCCGGAAAATATCACATTAAGATTTATGGCTTTCCTTATATATCATATTACAAAAGGGAAAATAAGAATAAGTCCAACAGATTTAAAGTCTACTGATGAAAGGAAACCATTATCTAAAGAGGTATTGAATATTCTATATTCCAATGAATTTCATAATATTATGGAGCATTATGAGAATATTGTGACATTTTATGATGACAGGAATCCTACAGGAATATGGAAAACAATGAATAACTATGCAAGAACTCATGGAGAGATACATAATAAGACTATAAAGGTGAAAGAACTTGATGAGGTAACTGGGGAAGAGAAACTTGTAAATAGAGAGATATTTGATTATTATGTTCCAAAAGTTCCTGAAGAATATATATTTATTGTTGTGGATCACGTAAGTCTCTTGATTCCAGAAAGAAATATGGATATAAGAGAATGTATCACAAAGCTGTCTGAATATATGGTGATTCTTAGAAATAGATTTAACTATATTCCTGTAATAATTCAACAGCAATCTACTGAAACTCAGAGTCTTGATGCATTTAAACAAGGGAAAATAAGGCCTACTGTAGCTGGATTAGGAGATAGTAAATATACTGCCAGAGACTGTGATGTGATGATAGGAATGACTAATCCCAACTCATTTGAGTTATCTTATTATTACAATTACAAGATAAATGATGGAGGTGAGGGTCTTAAAGACAATTTTAGAATGCTGGAAATAGTTCTTAACAGAGCTGGAAGTGCTAATGGATTATGCCCTGTGTTCTTTGATGGGGCAATCAACTTATTTAAAGAGCTTCCCTTACCAAAAGACAAGGAAATAGAATTATACTACAACAAAGCAGAAAGAATGAGGAAAGAGAAACCCATATCAACAAAAACTTTATTTGCATTTACTAAAAAATTAATTAATCATGTCAAATTTCGTAATTATTTTAGGTGAATCAGGCAGTGGAAAATCCACAAGCTTGAAAACATTAAATCCAGAAGAAACTTGTATTCTCAATGTGCTGGGAAAAAGACTCCCTTTTAAGGGAAGTGCCTTATCCTATAATAAAGAGAACAAGAATTTATTTCAAATCTCTGATTGGAATACAGTAAAGACTTATCTGGAGTCTATAAGTAATAATGCTCTGCACATAAAAAATGTTGTAATTGATGATGCCATTTATATTATGCGGACAGAATTTTTCAATCGCAGCAAAGAAAGAGGCTATGATAAATACAATGAGTTAGCTGACCATTTCAGACAAATTATTGCTACTTGTTCTTCCCTTAGAAATGATTTGAATATCTTCATGTTATTGCACACTGAGCCAGTAGAAGTTGAAGGCAGTATTGTAGGATATAAGAATTCTTCTGTTGGAAAACTATTGGATAAATTGTATAATCCTCTTGAGAACGTGACAGTAGTTTTATTTGCTCGCCCTAAGTTCGATGATAAGGGAAATCCCACCTATGGATTCTATACTCATAAGAGGAAAATAGATGGTGTTGAATTTCCATCTAAAACTCCTGATGGTATGTTTGAGGAAGATTTCATTCCTAATGATTTAGGACTAGTAGTAAAAACAATGAAAGAATATTATGGGGAATAATTCCCAAAGTTTTATTTATTAATTAATAAATTTTATTATGAACAAAAAAATCATTACAATCAGACAGTTTGCCAGCATTAAGCAAACAGCGAAAATCGTAGCTCCACTTACAGTGAAGAAAGCTAAAACACAAGAGAAAATCAATGCTCTTAATGAGGAAATCAAGGAAATTAATGCTCAAATTGAAAATTGGCAGAATGGAGTAAAACTTCTTACTGGAGGATTGACATCAGAAGATTTGGTAATAAGAACTGTAGAGCCTTATCTTGATTCTGAAGGAAATCAGAAAAAGGACAAAGAAGGAAAGCCGTTGTCAGTTACCAAATATGTGCCTAACCCTGCAAATATAGAGTATAGCGAAGAGGACAAATGTTACTATATAAAGGAAACATCTCCTATTGAAGAGACTGACATCGTTGATACGGAAAATAATGTCGATGACACAGAGGCAGAATACACAGAAATTATTAACTTTTAATTTTAAATTTTTATGGCATTTGCAAAAGGAACAGAATCTAAAGAACCTGCATCATTTCCTAAATATGTAGGTGTGGCTCCAGTATTTGTATTGGGAGTAAATCCAACAAAAGAAGAGCAAGAGAAATTTTTCGGTACTGAACTTCAGAAAGACCCAGAGTATCTTTCTACTATTGAAGTAGAAGGAAAGAATGTGGAGAATCTGAGAATCAGCTTTGTAGTAAGAACTGACCCTAAAGTTGGAGCTGAAGTGACCTCCTTCCTTACTTTCTTTCTTCAGAAAAGACCTAGAATTGGAAGCAATACAGGGAAATATCAAGTGATTGACAAATACGGAGAAACTGCTTGGGCAGTGCAAGGAGAAGATTTCACCATGGAAAATGGAAAATTCACTGTTTTGCGTATTCCACAGTACAAAGATGGACCTGCCAATATTGATATTGACTACAGATTGGCATATGTAGGAGAAGAAGAGCTTACTTCTTTCCTCAAGAACTATCTTTGCATTCCACAGCGTATGTCATATGTAAATAAAGTGTGGGTGCCAAATAAGAAAGTGAAACTTGAAGAATGTGAGGCAAGGCTTGTGGAAATCAGTGAATACTTTAAAGGAAACTATAATGAGCTGAAAGGCCTTCTTAAGCTTCTGCCAAACAATAAGGTAAAAGTTTTGTTTGGAGTAAGAACTACGGATAAAGGACAATTCCAAACTATTCTGAGTGGAAAAACAGTGCGAAACAGCGTTGATAACTATGCTTCTCTGGATAAGTATGTAAAGGAAAGAAAACTTGCAGGAGCATACAAGGATATTGAGTTTCCAATAGTTGACTTTAAAGAATATACTGTAGAAGCAACTAACTTTAAATCGAATGATGCTCAGATGCCAACAACTGATGAGCTTCCTTTCGATGGTCCTGATTGGTAATGTTCTCAAAAGGAAAGTCCAGTCTGACATATAAAGAAATATTGGAGAGTATGACAGAATTTGATATTCTGTCGTACTACTTCAATATTCAAAAAATTCCTGCACTTATAAATAGTCCTTTAAGAAAAGATAATAATCCATCATTTTGCTTTTATTCCCCAGATGGAAATAGTGTAAACTACATAGATTTTGCTAGTAAAGACAGGGGCTCCCTGTTGACCTTTCTTACTAAATATTGGAATTGCACATATAATGATGCTATACAAAAAATAGCTGATAATATGGGCAGCAAAGGAAACTTCGCATCATCAGGAAAAAGAACCTTGAATATAAGGAGCAACAATAGTTTAGGATGTATAAGAAGAGAATGGAAAGATTGGGATAAGGAATATTGGAACTCATACGGAATTAGCAGAAAATGGCTGGAATATGCTGAAGTATATCCAATTTCTAATATAATAATAGAGAATGGCAGCAACAAATATGTGTTCAAGGCAGATAAATATGCTTATGCATATATAGAACATAAAGAAGGCACTACAACAATGAAAATATATCAGCCACTTAATACTAGTGGACATAAATGGTATAGTTCTCATGATAGAAGTGTTATTTCTCTGTGGACAAAAGTGCCGAAGAATGCAAAAATATTATGTATTTGCTCTTCCTTAAAAGATGCTCTATGCTTATGGGCAAACACAGGAATACCGGCAATTGCTCCACAAGGAGAAGGATATGCCCTGTCAGAAACAGCTATTGGAGTATTAAAGCAGAGATTCAAAAAAATATTTATTCTTTTTGATAATGACAATGCTGGAATAAAAGATGCTGAAATTCTAGCAGAAAGTACGGGATTTACAAATATAGTCCTGCCTCAATTTGATGGAGGCAAAGATGTGTCAGATTTCTATAAAATATTAAATAACAAAATTTTATTTAAAGAAAAAATAATAAAGTTATTCTATGAAAAGAAATGATTTATATAAGTTCATTAAAGACAATGGACTTCAGGAAGAAATAAAAGAGAAATTTGGAAAAAACTATACCAATGTCTCAACAAAAGATTTAGAATCCATATGTGGAAACAGTAAAAAAGAAGAAGAGGAAGAAGAAAAAACAAATGACTTACGTCCTGCTGTAAAAGCCTTACTCAAATTCTTATATGATGTAGATAAGACTTTATTTGATGATGTTTGTTAAAAGACAAGGGTAGGGGCAAGCCTCCTATCCTTTTTATTTTTTAAATTATGATAGTAAATACTTCTATACAAAATTCCGAAAGTCTGGGAAATATAGAACAAAATTCAGTAACTATAGACCCTAAGAATATTCAGCATATAATTCAAATATTATCTTCCAATCTATACTCAAATCCTATAAGGTCATTCTTAAGAGAAACAGTAAGCAATGCATATGATTCTCATGTAGAGGCACATAGTACTGAGCCTATCATTGTAACAATCACATCTGATTATGTTGCTATCAGAGATTTTGGAACTGGCATATCTCCAGAGAGATTCAAAGAAATCTATTTGTGTATAGGCAGTAGCACCAAAAGGGAATCAAACGACTATTTGGGATATTTTGGAATTGGAAGATTTTCTGCATTAGCTTGTAGCGACATAGTAAATATTACTAATTTCTATGATGGGAAAAAATATTGCTATGTAATGATAAAAGACAATAACTCTTTAAGAATAGATTCTTTAGGTACATTTGACACTGAAGAAGCTAATGGTGTAGATGTCAGGATCCCAATTTCTTATCCCTCATCTTATATAAATGAATTAGATGTGCTTGACTTCTTTCCTAATATATACATCAACACTACTTTTGAGAGTCAATTTAATTCGAGAAAGGTAACTGAGTATAAAACATTCAAATTCAGTACCTATAATGCTTATAACTTTAATAAAAAACCTTCTCTACTAATAGGCAATGTCATGTATAATCTTGATTTGTCTTATTTTCAGTATGACAAAGGCTTTCAAGATATATTAAAGAGAATAAGTATACAATCAGAGATAGGAAAAGTAGATATTACTCCTAATAGAGAGCAGATAATTTACTCCAAACCCACAATAGAGTACATTCAATCCTTATTAGACAATACTATAAAAGAGATAACAGAAATAGCTGACCTTCAAAGCAGGTCTTCATATGATTCTTTATTGGAGTTAAAGAAAAACTTTAATGTGTCATTGTCTGTTATTTTAGGTGTAGATAATGTATTTACATTGTATGGAAAATATAAAGGCGGTTATTACTACAAAAATGAATTTCACTCCATTAAGGATCTCAGAGGTCTGTTTTTGTTATTAAATAACAGTGTAAAAGTATTTTGTAATGGAGTATGCAGAAGAAAAGAACGACCAATTACTGACTTTATATCAAGAAATACCTTTAGATTGCCATATTCCTGTCCAAAAAACAGTAAGGATTTAAAAAAGTATATAAAGGAAAACTATGGTGGCTATATTGTAATTCAGAGTCCTTCATTAAAGGAAATAAAACATTGGATACAGGCATTATTGGATTATGGAGTAAAGTGGAAACTAATTAAAGATTTGTTACGGGAAGTAAACAAGAAAATTCCTGAAATAGATATTTATAATAGTGAAGAATTCAAAGAATTTAAAGCAGATTTAGCTAAAGAAAGAAAGGAGAACAAGAAAAAGAATTTTACTGGACTTTTTCCTATTTCAATAGAAACAAAGCAATACCTTCTTTATTATATGGAGGAAAGAAAGAGGACTATATATACCAAAGAAGCATTGCAAGAACTGACAAGAGGCAAGAAGATTATATGGTACTACAAGGGTTGTGAGGAAAAGAAGGAAATAGCGGAATTTTTATATGCAATGCAGAATAAAAAAATCCTGGCAATAGGAATAGCAAAGACATTGCTAAAAACATTTACTGTTCCTGAAAATTGGATTCCATATGATGAATATATTCTAAACAATAAGAAATTCTGGAAGATAGTTTCTTTCTATGCGACTATTACTAATGTGGAAGAAAAAGCATGCTTGTTAAAAAAAGTACAACCGTATCTTAATATCAAAGAAGCAGAGACTATTGATGAATTTATGAGATATATTAAGCATAGGCGTCCAGAATGTATGTTAATGACTAATAGAGTGATAAACAGCAGGGGAATTCATCCGGAAATAGTGAGTTTCATATCTGAATTAGAAAAGCTGATAGAAAAAATAAAAAAAGGAAATGCCTTGATAAATCTGGCTGGAATGAATGCATTGACAGCATTTGTTTGTATGAAAAAGAAATATTTTAATATTAATTATTCAACTTATAAATCAATAAAAGAATTATGAAAGTAATTAGAATGCAAAATTTCGTTACTGTCTTACTTGATAATGGCAGTATTCTTCAATCTCAATCATTTACAGATTCTCAGTATGAAGCATTAATGCAGTGTGCTGACGATGAAGAAGTTATTTCTTTGTTTAATCCAAGAATCAAAGAAATTAAGGAAGAAAAGAAAGAAATTGAAGATTTTCTAGAAAAAATATCACACAGCTCATTCCTTTCCTATGAGGGAGGAAGTGTATATTGGAAAGAAATATCCCACTTATCAATTCCTGAGTCTTTGGCAAAGAAGATACTTATAGCAGAAGAAGAGAACAATGAAGTTCTTATTACTTCATACAGGAATTTTTGGACATTAATGTCTCTTAATCCAGACCCCTTATGTAGAAAGAACTTATTTAAGTTCTTGGAAAAATGGGGAATGGTAATTATGAAGTCAGGATTTTTCGTTGGTTATAGAAATGTTGATACCACACTTTATGAAGATGTCTTTACTGACCATCACTCACACTCTTTCAAGATAAAATTAGGAGAAATGGTATTTATGGACAGAAAAAAATGTGATATGGACTCTACAGTATCTTGTAGTAGGGGGCTGCATATAGGAGGAACCTCTTGGCTTAATGCAAATTATTTTGGTGATGTGGGTATCGTATGCCTAGTGAACCCTGCTGATGTTGTTGCTGTTCCTATGAATGACGAAGAATATGGAAAATTAAGATGCTGTGCATATTTGCCTGTGAAGAAATGTGTGTTTGACAGATATGGTAAAGTTATTCCTGTTTACTTGGAAGATGGAATTGATGATTCAAATTTAGTTTCTGATGTTCTATATGATGGAGTATTAAATACAAACGATGTATTCAAATACCAAATCAAAATTCCTGAAATACCGGAAATTAATCCTGTGAGCATTACTGCCAATGTTCTTAATATTGCCAGACAATCAATAAAAAATGAGCATAGAAGATTACTTCAGTGATTGGTTAAAATATATTGATAAAGAAGAATTAAAGAAAGCCTTGAACAATCTCAAGGGAAGAAATATAACTCCTGGATATAAAGATATGTTCAAGGCTTTTAATTTATGTAAATACAATAATTTAAAAGCTATATTTCTAGGACAAGACCCCTACCCTCAGAAAGGAGTAGCTACAGGATTGGCATTTGCGAATAAGAAATATCCTATTTCCCCATCTTTAGAACAAATAAAAAATTCTGTAATAAATTTGGAAAATTGCTATTATAATGTTAACTTTGTACCAGATTTAGAAAGTTGGGCGAAACAAGGAATCCTCTTACTTAATTCGGCTTTAACTACAGAAGTATGGAAATCAGGAGCACATTTGAATATATGGAGATCCTTTATCAGTAAATTTATTGAAAAATTCTCTTTATATAATAATGGAACTGTGTGGGTTCTCTTTGGTAAGACAGCACAGTCTTTTACTCCATATATGATTAATCAAGTCATACTTAAATACCCTCATCCAGCGTTTTATGTAAGAACTAACACCCAGATGCCTCCTTCTATATTTGAGGAAATATCCAAAGAAATTAAATATTGTACTGGAACAAACATAAAATGGTTTAATTCAATTTAAAGATTATGAAAACATTTTTAATTAATCCTTTCACCTCAGAGGAAACACTGAGAGAATTGTCTTCTTATGTGGAAGAACTTAGAGAATACAAAAAAGAGAGAGAAAACTTTCTCATAACGGAAGCAATAAAAAATCTGAAAAACAGATGTGGATGGAACATTTCCAAAGTAGGAACTTTTATGGCTAAGTTATATAGTTTGGATAAATACGCTTTTGAGCATATTATGCTCAAGGAAATAGAAAGGGCTCTCTACAAAGATGCTATTGCTGACTGTGAGTCATTTTATATCCTGTCTAGAATAACTGATGATATTATTCCTATAAAGTCAAGAGGAGTAAAATTTCCTGAAAATATTGCTAGATTTATGACTGAGGAAGATGCTATCCATGCTTACAATGCTGTAAAGAGAATGGAAAAGGAGATGACTGATGAACAAGAAAATAAAAAATGCAAAAAGTAAAGAACTCAATGGAATAAAATTTAAAAGCCTTTTAGAATTAAAAGTATATAAACTTTTAATTTCTGAAGGCTTTTTTCCAGAATATGAGAAAATAAAATTTACACTTGTAGAAGCATTCACTCCAACTGTTCCATTTTATACCAAGAATAAATTTAAAAGAAGGCATAAAGAAATAAAAGTACTATCCCAACAAGTAGTTAAGGATTCAAGAAAAATCTCAGAAATTACTTACACCCCAGATTTTTATATGGAATATAAAGGTAACAAGATAATAATTGAAGCCAAAGGAATACCCAATGATGTATTTCCATATAAATTCAAACTTTTCAGAAAACTATTGGAATCCATGCCTGACAAAAGTAATTATCAGGTGTGGGAAATATTCAATCTAAAACAACTAAAAGAATGCATAAATCATTTAAAGATCTCTCTCTCAACATAACTGAAGAGGAGTATAGAAACGATGGCTGCCTACATTACTCTATGTTGTCTGACTATGCAAAAAGAGGATTTGACTGCATAGATAAACTGACAGAGAAAAAGGAGTCTCCATCTTTATTATTTGGTTCTGCAGTAGACACTCTATTAACTGAAGGAAGACAACAATACAACAGCAAATATTTTATTGCTGACCTCCCTTCTTTGACAGATTCCTTGTATCCAATAGCAAATCAACTATTTGAATTATATCATTCTGAATATGACTCATTAGATAAAATTAGTGATGAGGATATAGCTAGAATAGGAAAAGAGAATAGTTTCTATGCTAATGACAAATACAAGAATTATAGAATTAAATTAATAAAGGAAGGTTGCTCTGAATACTACAAAATGAAGTTCCTAGCAGGAGAAAAACAAATTATCTCCTCAGAATTCAATGATAGTGTTGAAAAGACTGTACATACTCTATTGACAGCACCCAATACAAAATGGTACTTCCAACAGGATACCCCATTTGAGGATATAGAAAGGCTGTATCAACTGAAATTTAAGGCAGTATTCTTTGGAGTTCCTTATTCTTGCATGGCAGATTTAATAATAGTCAATCATGAAGAAAAAACTATTCAGCCTGTAGATTTGAAAACCTCTGGGCATAAAGAATATGATTTTTATAAATCATTTATAGACTGGAATTACCATATTCAAGCTAGATTGTACTATAAAATCATTGAGGACAATGTAAGAAAAGATGAATTCTTCAAAGAATATAAGATAATGCCCTATAAATTTATAGTTATAAATAAAGAAAGTCTTCTTCCATTAGTTTGGGAATATGAAGATACTACAGCTGAAGGCACTCTGATTTATGGTAAACATGAGCATATAGAATGCAAGTCTCCTTTAGAATTAGGATCTGAATTATGGCACTATCTAAATAATAAATGTGATGTACCACTAGGAATTAATATTAATAACGAAAACAAATTAACAAAATGGCTTAGACAAATGTGATGGAAATAAAAGAATGGTTGCCCAGTAAACTCTCTCAAGATATTTTTACCAAAAAATACAAAGAAGAAAATGAAACATTAGAAGAGTTTTTTGATAGAGTGTCTCATAATTATGAGCCAATAAAGAATCTCATTAAAAACAAGAAATTTCTTTTTGGTGGAAGGATATTAGCTAACAGAGGAATAAAAGACAGAAAAGGCAGCTTGAGTAATTGCTACGTAATTACTCCTCCTGAGGATAACATAGAATCTATATTTGAGTGCTGTTCTAAACTAGCTAGAACTTATAGTTTTGGAGGGGGTTGTGGAATAGATATAAGTAATCTAAGACCAAAAGGAGCAAAAGTTAATAATCAAGCAAAAACTACTTGTGGTCCTGTTGGATTTATGGAACTATTCTCTCAAGTAACTAATACTATAGGACAAGCTGGAAGAAGAGGAGCACTAATGATTTCAATGTACGTAAGTCACCCTGATATTGAAGAATTTATAGACTGCAAAACAAACCTTAATAAGGTTAATTATGCTAATATATCAGTAATGATGTCAGATGACTTTATGAAAGCTGTTGAAAATAATGATGACTATGTACTTAGGTGGCCCTGTGACAGCAATGAATTCCCAATCCCAGAAGAATATAATAAACTTGTAGAATCTAATGGCATTTATGTTAAGAAGGTAAAAGCAAAGGAAATTTTTAATAAGTTGGTTCATAATAATTGGGATTATGCAGAGCCTGGTATTTTGTATTGGGATAGAATAAAAAACTATAATCTGCTAAACAACACTGATTTCCATTATGCAGGAACAAATCCTTGTGCAGAAGAGCCTCTGCCTGCTGGTGGTTCCTGCTTATTGGGAAGTCTGAACTTATCTGAATACGTAAAAAATCCATTCACAAAGAAAGCTTGTTTTGATTATGACTCTCTGGAATCTGATGTATTTACTTGTATAGTAGCATTGAATCAAGTATTAATTGAGGGAATATCTTTGCATCCACTGCAAGAGCAGAAAGATTCTGTGGGTGACTGGCATCAAATAGGACTTGGAACTATGGGTCTTGCAGATGCATTAATTAAATTAGGTATAAAATATGGAAGTGATGAATCATTGAAAGCAATAGATGAGATATATAAGACTATAGCTAAATGCTCAATAATAGAATCTGTAGAATTAGCAAAGGAATTAGGCAGTTACCCCAAATGTGACAAGGAGAAGCTCGTGGATTCTGCATTTATTAACAACATGAACCTAGATGAAGCAACAAAAAAGGAAATAAGTAAATGGGGAATGTATAATAGTCAACTGTTGACTTGTGCTCCTACAGGCAGTATAGGAACTATGTTGGAATGCAGTACAGGAGTAGAACCTAATTTTGCTTTCACATACTTTAGAAAGACACAATCTTTACATGGTGAAGATAAATTCTATGAAGTAGAATGCAACATAGTAAGGGAATTCAAGGAAATTACTGGTGAAAACAAATTGCCTGATTACTTTGTGTCCTCTGCAGACATTAAGCCAGAAGACAGGATAAAAGTACAAGCTGTATTACAGAAATATATTGATGCAAGTATATCTTCAACTATTAATCTCCCAAAAGAGGCTAGTGAGGAAGATGTCTATGACATTTACATGAAAGCATGGGAAAATGGACTCAAGGGAGTAACTGTATATAGAAGTGGGTGCAAAAGAGAGGGGGTGCTTACAAAAGAACCTCAAGTTCCCAACACTGTGGCTCCTAAAAGACCAAAAGAGTTGGAAGCTGATTTCTATACAATTAAAAGTAAAGGCAACCAGTATATTGTATTAGTAGGTTTATTGGGAGGAAAGCCCTATGAGATATTTGCATTTAAACCTAATGTTGAGCTTATTGCAAAATCTCATAAAGGAATTATAACCAAGAAATCAAAAATGCATTATAGCTTTAAATCTGATATTATTCAGATAACAGAGCTTGAGCTGGCAAATGATAACGTTGAAGAGAAAGCGGCTACCCTTTATGCATCCATGCTTCTAAGACATGGCGTTGACATTAAATACATAATCAAAACAACAAAAAAAGTTAATGATAACATCACATCTTTCAGTTCTGCAATGTGCAGGGTTCTTTCAAAATATATTCCTTCAGAAGAACTAAAAGAAAAATGTCCTGAATGTGGAGGAATATTAATAAATGAAGGAGGCTGTATTCATTGTAAGAATTGTGGGTGGAGTAAATGTAATTAATTATGAAAATACTAATAAAAGAAATCACAGAAGGCTGTATGCCAATAAGAATGAATGGTGATGCTTTTGATTTAAAAGCCGCCAAAGACATTATTATTAAAGCTCCGCAGTCTGGAGTGCTACATCAGGAAAATAATGAAAAGGTCAGAAATGTATCCTTTAAAAATTTTACCATAATTCCTTTGGGAATAGCAATGAAACTACCAAAAGGATTTGTTGCTGACGTAAAACCAAGAAGTAGTACTACAAAGAAATGGCATATCTTGCAGACAAATAGTCCGGGACTAATTGATTCTTCTTATTGTGGTGATGGTGATGAATGGGGATTTCCAGTAGTTGCCATAGGAAATTGCCATATACACAAAGGAGACAGAGTATGTCAATTTGAAATACGTCCTTCTCAATTTGCTAATTGGAAGCAAAGACTCAAGTGGTTTTTCCATAAGAAAATAGAGTTCGTTAAAGTAGATTCATTAAATAGTCCAAATAGAAATGGATTTGGCAGTACAGGAGAAAATTGATTATGTGGAATATATTTAAAAGAAAAAAGAAAGTTCGTCAAATATCATTTAAAGAGACTCTTGATTTAACAGAACTTCCTATAATTACATTCGTAAATAATAAGCAAAAGCTTAATTTTATTTTCGATACTGGAGCTACAAAGTCAATGATAGATAGAAATATCCTAGATAATTTAGCTTATCAGACTAATGATGAGAAGACTGTTACTACTGGAGTTGGAGGAAAAAGTAATGTGCTAAGCACTATAATAATGGATTTAATGTATAGAGAGTCCTTATTTTCTGAAACATTTCAAATAATGGATTTATCTCATGTTGTATCTACAATCAAAGAAGAAACAGGAGTGACTATACATGGACTATTAGGAAATACTTTCTTTCAAGAATATGGTTATATTATTGATTATAATGATTTTATAATTTATAACAAAAAGTAACATGATATATGTTGTGTCTCAATCTCAAGAACTATTTGCAGATGCCTGTGAGAGAATCTCAGTAGAAGAATCTATAAAGCTATTAGAACCATATAATAAGATTCAATTAGACACTGAAACTACAGGGATAGACTCTAGAATAGATTCAATATTGACTCTTCAGTTAGGAACCAAAGATTTTCAAATAGTCATAGATGCCACAACAATTCCATTAAGAAAATACAAAGAACTCATAGAAAAGAAATTTATTGTAGGTCATAACTTAAAGTTTGACCTACAATTTCTTTTCTCTATAGGAATTATCCCTACATCAGTATATGATACAATGATTGTGGAACAATTATTACATCTTGGATACCCAGTAGGGACAATTTCTTTTTCATTACAGGCTGTAGCACAAAGAAGATTGGATGTATATATAGATAAATCTGTTAGAGGGCAAATAATCTGGAGAGGTATAGATACAGAAACAATTGTTTATGGTGCTACGGATGTAAAGTATTTGGAAGATATAATGGAATCTCAGTGGAAAGATGTCATAAAGCAGGATATGTGCAAGGGAGCTAAATTAGAGTGTCAATTTGTACCTGTCATTGCTTATCTTGAATGGTGTGGGATTTACTTGAATGAAGAGAAATGGAAAGCAAAGATGGAGCAAGATAAAGAGAAATTAAATTTATATAAGAAGGAACTTGATGATTATGTGATAAAGAATGAGAAATTAAAAGAATTTACTTATGTAAATACTCAAGGTGATCTCTTTACAGGTTTTGATCTCACACCAAAATGCTCTGTGAATTGGGATTCTCCTCTTCAAATGGTAAAATTATTTAAAGTTCTGGGCTTCAATACTAAAACTTCAGACAAAAAAACAGGCAAAGACAAAGATTCTGTTCTTGAGAAAGTATTAAAAGGACAAAAGGGAATTGATGATAATTTCTTAAGTATCTACTTTAATTATAAAGAATTTTCAAAAGTGTGTTCCACATATGGACAAGGACATCTTGATGCAATTAATCCTAAAACAGGCAGAATACACACTGTCTATAGGCAATTAGGCACTGCATCAGGAAGAATGTCTTGTGGTTCAAACAAAGGAAATAAATCTCTGGCAGCATTAAAGAAACTTCCAGAAAGTAGATGTATTCAGCCTAATATTCAGCAATTACCAGGTAACAAAGAAACTAGAAGTTGTTTCACAGCACAAAGAGATGATTATATAATATGTTCTTGTGACTTTAGTGCCTTGGAAAGTAGATTGGGAGCAGATATATATCAAGAAAGTGCAATGTTAAATGAATATCTTCATGGTAGTGGAGACATACATTCTCTTGTAGCAAAAAAATGTTTTCCCAAAGAACTTGAGGGAATTGAAGTGAAAGATATTGCTGAAGTAAGACCTGACTTAAGAAAAAAAGCAAAGGGTCCGGAATTTGCCATGCAGTTTGGAGGAAGTCCAAAAGCAATACAATCATCTTTAGGTTGCAGTAAAGAGGAAGCAGAAGAAATAGCTTCTTCCTATTGGAAGGGATTTCCTAATATTGCTAAGTTCAAAGCTATGGGTTCTAGATTCGTAAAAGAACATGGCTATGTCTTAATGTGCAAACATACTGGACATAAAATGTATTGGTATGGACATAAGGAATGGGTAAATACAGAAAAGACATTCACTCCAGAATTTTGGAGAGAATATAAAGCTTTTCATAAAGGAACTGGAGACCTTACTGAATTAATGGTAAAAGAACATTCCAAAATAGGCAGTTATTGGGAAAGAATGGCACTGAATTCTGTGACTCAAGGCACAGGAGCAGTCATTTTAAAATATGCTATGGTCTTATTCTTCAGGTGGATTTTAGACAATAACTTATTTGGAATAGTATATCTATCAGCATTAGTACATGATGAGTCAGTAATTGAATATCCGAAAAATATGCCTGAAGTTGCAGAAAAACTAAAAGAATGTATGGAAGAGTCTGCAGCTACTTACTGTAAATCACTTCCCATTCCGGCAAAGCCAGAAATAGAAAAATATTGGAAACATTAAAATTAAAAAATTATGAATTTTTCAAATTATCCTCCAGGAGTAAGTGACAACACTCCTGATGCACCATGGAATCAAGTAGAAAATGAGCCTGAGAATGTTGATGTGTGTGTCAGTATTACTATGAGTAAGAGTACCACAATCAGCACAACAGATTATATTAAAGAAGTTTGGGATGAGTATGAAACAGGAGATGAAGGAGAAAGAATTCACATAGGAGGAACTAACTATGACTTCTCTGAAAGTGATCTAAAGTCAGCCTATAAAAATTGTGAATTGACAATTCCTTCTCTTCTTGCTCTTCTGGAATCCTACCTTCTCAAGGATTTGGAAGAAAACAAAGGAAACAGAGAAAAAACGGATATTATCAATCTTCAGCTAGAATCTCTTAGAGATTGGATAGTAGATGAATTAGAAGTAACACAAGAATAAAATGAAACTATTAAAACAAAAGGCAGAATTGTTAATACAAGGACCTTCTTATGATGATATGTTGAGACATATAGAAATATGTGGAAAAGTATGTTACAAAAGCGATGTCTCAAATAACAGGGACAGTACTAAAGCATTTGTGACAAGATTGTCAAAGATGGGTCATATGAGTGTCCTTGAGCATGGTACTGTATATATGGAATTACCCACAAAGGGTATAAATAAATATGCTCTTGCAAACTATGCACTTAAGGATAATCCTTACACATATTACCATGATGATGGTAACATTATCCACGTTACTACTAACTATAGGGTGATAATGGAAAAAGTACTATCAGATTTCCTTGATTACACAGTACCTGAAGGACAGAAGAAAAGATATACTATGAAAGTGCTTACTGACATAGGAGTATCCCGTGAGATAAATCGCCACCGTCATTTCAGTATAACTAACTTCAGTGTTACTGAGCAAAGTACAAGATATTGCAATTACAGCAAGGACAAGTTTGGTAACGAAATTACCTTTATAGTTCCTGCATACTGGGATAAACTCAGTGGTTCAGAGCAGGAAGACTATAAAAGAATATTGAAGAGAGCTGAACAGGATTATATGCTCATGATTGAGAGAGGATATAAGCCTGAGCAAGCAAGAGAGTTTCTACCATTGGCGACTGCCACTGAAGTAGTATATACAGCATTTGAGGATGACTGGAGACACTTCTTTGACCTTAGGTTAAAGGAAACTACAGGAAAAGTTCATCCTAATATGAAGGAACTTGCAGAGCTGATGTATAAAAGATTTACTGAAAATGGTATAGAATTATGAGAAAAGGTAATTTTGAATTCAGAAAAGCCACCTATTTAGGTCCAGAGCCTGAGAACCCATCATGGCATGTGGATTATTGGTATCCTAATCCTTACTATGGTAAGGAGAATGAATACCCCGAAGATCCAAAAGACAAGAACTTCAGAATGTATCCAGGTGAACATGGTTTCAGAATAGATAAATCTTGTTTTAAATATCCTGAGTCATGTTTCAGTGTAGCCTCTTTTAATTATGATGGTGAGGGTACATATGAGGTACATTTTATAGGAGACAGACCCTTTAATCTTAGTAGAAAAGAAACTGAGGTTTTTTGGGAAGTACTTACATATGGACATAACTTTTTAAACAGAGAAAATCATGAAATTCATTGACAAATATCCAGAATGTAATGGATGCCCAGTAGAAAAATACTGTGGTACAATGGTTGGCAGTATTACATTATGTAACAGCTATGGTGAGGACTCTACCATAGAAGACCTTCAATTGAAGGAATACTATGAGGATTCTGTAGCTGATGCTGCCCTGTTAGAAGAAGCAAGTGCAGTCTATTGGGAACCATAAAGAAATTATGGAAGAGGAACTTAAAAGAATACTTACATGGGCAAAGAATGTCAATGGAGGACATATAAACACTCCTACATTCTTTGCTGATGTTGAACAAGCTCTACAAGGGTATGTATGTGACATGAGGTATAAGATGAAAGTACTTGCAGCAAGTGATCACAGTGCTACCTTGAAATTCCAAGGAAAACGTTTTTATTACCTGTATGATTTTAGTAAAAAAGAATTCACCTGCTTTGAATTAAAAGAAGGTGCATACACAAACTATTAAATTAAAAATTATGACACCACAAGCACAAAACAGTTTAAGCCTCTACAAAGGAGGCAACCCTGCAACCATTGAACAGTTGCTTAAGATGCAGAAAGCATCAGTAGTTAATGAACTTAAAGAGCACTTTAAGGCTTCTGATCTTAAAGAATTAGCTATTAAGTTAAGTATAAACTAAAAATTAAACAGGCACCTGAGGACAGGTAACTTCTTTAACCTCCTTTCCGTCTTCAAGTAACCCTGTCCAAAGGTGCCTTTACCAAGCAATATGGAAACCATCAAACCAGGAACATATACACTCCCCGAAGGATGCACATGTATCAAAAAAGGGGACACCATAGAGATTAGACCATCAAAGAGACTTCCCAAATGTGAGCACTATTGTTGTGAGTGCAAATGGGCAATGGTAGGTTATTGCGGTAATAGTTTATATAAAACTAATGTATGTGAGAAAAAACCTAAGAACAAACTGCATTACAAATCAAAAGAACATCTTTACTATGCAGTTGGGTTAAAGAATAAAGCTTGTGATATGTTTAAACAAAAATAATTAAATTTAAAGACTATGGACTACGAAAAACTTTACAAAGATGCTCTTGAAAGGGCAAGAGAGATGTCTGCATTACCAGATGACAGAGCAACTATTGAATACATTTTCCCCGAACTCGCAGAAAGCGAGGATGAGAGGATTAGGAAACATTTGATTTCTTTAGTGAAAAATTGGGATAAAGATGGAATATTTTCTAAATATACAAGCAATCCTAATGATATAAAGAAAATACTTGCTTGGCTTGAGAAGCAAGTCGAGCAAAAGTCTGGTTGGGATGAAGATGATGAGAGATTAAGAAAAACATCTATTGCCTTTCTTCAAGAATTTGCTGCTAAAGGCTATGAAAATGCAATAGAATGTATGGATTGGCTGAAATCACTCAAAAATAAAATTAAAAACGAATGACTATCAAAGTAAAATAAGCACATCGGGTCTACGCCACCCTTTTAAGGTGGAGAGGTTAGGTCACACTTTAAATGTGCCCGATAGTAGATTGTCGGTGTGCTTATTATTAAAGATAAATGACTATGACAAAGGAAGAATATTTAAATTGTGTCATGCGTAACGAGCTTGGCAATCGTGACCCAGATATCTATGACATAGAGGATGCATGGATAGCAGGGTACAATCATGCAGTGGAGATGACTGTTGCATGGATGAAAGAGGATAAATTCGTCTATGAGGATAAATTCATCTATGATAACGATGGAAATAAACTCTCCAAAGTTAACTTGGATGAGTTTATAAATAATTTTAAAAAATCAATGGAACTATGAAACCAAACAAGTACAACTCACTTGAGTTCTGCCGTAGAACTATAAAGTCATGCACTACAATAAAACAAATGCAGACCGCATATAACCTTGTATTAAATTTCAAGATAATGTTTGATGACCTGTTTTGTAGCTTATTGCTTGGTGATGAATGGTGGTATAAGTATGAGGAAATATGCAAACAAAAAATGTGATTATGAAATATTATTATAATTCAGACTATATGCACTGCAACCAAGAAAGATGCCCAAGACATGAAGAATGTTGGAGGTATGAGCTTGGTAAAATGTGCAAAGGTATAGCATCATTTTATATGCCTGATAAAGACGAGGACTTGTCTGAGTGTGAACATTTTATTGACAAGGAAAACTTTAAAATCAAGTGAGGTGAGAAATGAAAAATATTAAATTGCTTGACGGAAAATTGATAACAAAGGACAATAATGGGTTGTTCATTGACAATGGTACTATGTATGACAACCTGCCATTTTATGTCCTTGATGAAGAAGACGAGACATTGTATCTTGTCAATGAAGATAATTGGTTTGATTGGTTTTCTGATTTCAACAAAGAGAGATTTAAATACTATTACCCGAAAGGAGGTGAGGAATGAAAGTTTATGTTGATAAATCTAAATTAATAGAAGAATTAAGAATGCAGATAAGCCATTCTCATCATAATGCAGATGAATCAGCTACATTGTATATGCAACATTATTATGATGGCATGAAAGAAGCATACAAAAGGGTAATATCGTATATTGATAATATGGAAATATTGAAAGGAGGTGAGGAATGAAAGCAAGAAAAAGAAATTCAAATGATGATTGGGAGGAAGTTGAATATGTTCAACTAAGAGACTCATACGTCATTACAAAGGCAGACCAAATGGAATTTGATGTTTCACATGGAAAAGAACAATCAGAAGATGAACATTGGAATGATGTAAGAGAACGAGCCTCTATTGCTGCTATGCAAGGAACAATAACAATTCTAAGCAGTAGTGACAGCGTTCCTAATAAATTTCCTAACGAGACTGCTGAATTTGCAGTTGCTTGTGCTGATGCTCTTATTGAAGAACTCAAAAGAATAAATTGAATTATGATACAAGAAAGATATTGCAGTTTTGAAGTCAGTAAACTCCTTAAAGAAAAAGGATTTGATGAAGAATGTTATACATTTTATGAATATGGCAGTAAAGAGTTTTATCGTGAAGAGATTCCTTGTTGTAATTCGTGTAGTGATGATTATGCTGCCCCAACCCATCAGATGGCTGTGGATTGGTTAAGGCAAAAGCATGGTATTTTAATATCTATTATACCACAAGAAATTGCTGTAGGTGTTTATGCTTTATGTTATGGTATCTATAGGGTAATAGGCAATTCATATAACCCTATATATAATGGACAAGCAGCAGCTTCAAATGATTATAAAGATGTAGTAGAAGCTGCATTGGAATTTTGTTTAACTGAATTAATAAAGTAAAATAATAATTGTAATATCATGAGTGCTCTAAAAGAATTACTACAAAAAGATTGTCCTTTTGAGCCTTATCAGTTTATTGAGGCTAAAATTGTTCTCGATTGGCTATGGCGAAATGTCCCAGATGCAGAACTACAAAAGTGGCACATGGAAGGTGTCCACGAAAGACTGAATTACTACCTATTTAATTACTTCTACGAAAAAATGAGACTTAAGCCTATTAGTAGATGTAGTGTTGACGAACTTGAACAAGAACTAAAATTAAGAAAATCATAATTATGGAAAAAGAAGTAAAAATTGTTCCGCCTGATGGCTATGAGATTGATAGAGAAAACTCAACATTTGAGTGCATTAAGTTTAAGCCTATTCAATCTAAAAGATGGAGAGATAGTAATCCTAATGTAAGTGGATGGTATGTTCGTAGTAATTATATAGGTGGTAAGTATGTTCTATTTTCTTGGAAAGATGGTGAACTTGATGTATTCGCTACAGAGAGGCAGGCTAAATCAGCTCTTGCAATGGCTCAAATTAGTCAGATTATGGCTAATGATGAAAGATTTGGCGGTGTTGTTACTGATGAAGAGTGGAAAGATACTAAAGTAGACAAGTATGTTATACTTCGTGATAATAGGGGTGTTATAAGTGATAGTAGGGCAACTTTTACCTACTCTTTTCTTGCTTTTCATACAGAAGAACAACGTGATTTGTTCTTAAAAGAGAATGAAGATTTAGTAAAAGATTATCTAATGATAGATTGAAGTTATGAAACAAGAAGATAAAGAACTATTACTCAAAGACCTTTGTGCAAGGTTGCCTTATGGAGTGAAATGCGTTGTAGAAGGTCTTGATGATTGTACTCTAATGCCTTCTGATATAGAGGAAGAAAGAGAAATCAAACCTTATCTCCGTCCAATGTCAAGTATGACACTTGAAGAACTTGAAGAATATAGACGTTTTGGCGACCATATAAGAGATGCTGAATGTAAAATTCATATTGCTAACTATGAACAAATTGATTGGCTTAATAAGAATATGTTTGATTACCGTAATCTCATTCAGAGAGGTCTTGCGATAGAAGTAATTAAAAGTAATAACACTTATGAAAATTAAAATAAAATACATTGATTGTGGTGGATTTGGGACTATTATAGATTGTGAAACTCCGAGGATATTTTGCCCTTTCTGTAGAGAACGAGTCATTTCTTTTGAAGAAAGTAAAGAAGTTACTCCTACTGAATTATATGAATTACTAAGAAATAACTATAATAAAATTATATTAACATGAATAAGATATGCACAAGTATAGAACAATCCAGAAAACTCATAGAGTTAGGGATTGACATAAAAACTTCAGACATGTATTATTGGTGTGGTGAAGAACTTAGAATATATGCAGGTGGATATAAGGCACAAAATAAGGAATATGATATTCCTGCTTGGAGTCTTTCTGCATTAATGCACTTGCTCCCAAGTGTATTGACAGTAAAGGGAGAATATTCTGAAACTCAATATGAAATAGATATTCGCAAGTGTGCATTAACTGATATGGTAGATATTTATCAAATTGCTTATGGTAATTATCGTTGGCATGATGATGGAAGCAGCTCCTGGTCAGACATGATTAATACTGGTCAAAGGGAAGAGTTAATTGATGCGGCATTTGAAATGGTTTGTTGGTTAAAAAAGGAAGAGTACATATAAAATAAAACAAATAATTATGGAAGATTTTAAGGTTAAATATTATGAAGCTCTTAAAAGAGCAGAGAAATTATATGAGCAAGGTACAATTACCGAAAGTCTTAATTATATCTTCCCCGAACTTGCAGAAAGTAAAGATGAAAAGGTAAGAAAAGCACTAATAGAATTAGTCAAATTTTCAAAAAAGAGCTGTTTTGAAATACTCAAGGACGAGTCATTTAATATCGTTTCTATGGATGCAATGCTTGATTGGCTTGAAAAGCAAGGCAAATCTGCTGATTTTGCTGAAATCCAGAATGAAAGTGGCTTTCAACAAAGGTTATATCACAGCATTAGATAACATGGAAAAATTAATTAAAGAACTAAAAAATAGAATTAATTATGACGAAACAAGTATTGGAACTAATCCTTCGGAAGTTCAAGGAGAACAGGCTAACAATGGATGAGGCAGTGCTTCTCATTCAAAGTTATAATACCATCACTTATTCGCCAACTTATGTGCCTAGTGTATTTAATACCTTGGAACCAGGAAAAGTAACATGTACTCCAGAAACTACAATAACAACAAGTGATGGTATAGTCACCACTAAAATAAATTAAATTATGTTACCATTAAAGATGTACAATAGTCTGTCATACAGACAGAGAAAACAGATTGCAAGAACAGTGTTCTCACACATGGGAGATGAGTTCATCAACCGCATGGCAGAACCATTTCACCATAACTTTGACTATGACGAGGGGCATTGGTATAAGCTCATGCTTGACCATTGCTCATACAATAAGGAAAAAAAACTAATAACAATCAGAATCAATATACCAGTAGAATTATGAGTGTTATACCAAAAGAGTTTGAGAAACTCAGAAGAGAAGATGAGGAAAATTGAATTTAATATCAAATTTTAAATTAAGACAATTATGGGATGGGAAACTAATGTACCAACTATGTTGACCTTTAGTAAGGAAACATATACTAATGAGTATCAAGTTGAAAATGAAATAGAAGACTTGAAAAAGCAGATTGCTGACCTCAGGGAAGATTTGGTTATCTATGCAATGGGTAATCCAAAAGACTTTGTTGAGAATGAGGACAGTACAATAATGTCAGTCAAGGAACTGGTCAAAGATACTCTTGAGCTTCTTGAAGATGACTATTATAAGTTATGGAAACTTGAATGTCTTCTTAAAAATTTCAAATGTCGTGGTGGTGACTTTGTGGAGAACCCCGACTATGAGAAGAATATCAAAGAATGGCTTGATGAAAGCTATATCAATGGTAATATAAAGTATTATAATGAGCATAAAGAAGAAGAATCACAATGAGATGTTCAGGAAATTGTCTTGCATGGCTACTGATATTTCTTATCAGTGGAATATTTTGGTATGGATTATTTAAACTTATAAGCTTACTTTAAAATGAAACTAATTGAATTAATTAAAAGAATTTTTTGTTGGAGAAGAAAACCAACACCTGTAGAAAAGTATCAGCAATTATCTGATATTGAGTGGGAAATCTGTCCTGAAGGACCTTCTGCTTGGAATAAGCATGCTGGACTTAAGTACCAGAAAGTAATTATTGGCAGACAGCCTTGTATAAGACTTGCTTGCAGGAAATCATCAAAAAATGAAGATGGCTGGCAGACAGCTGCCATAAAATCTATACAAGCTTATGGTGATGGTAAATTTGAATGTTGGGCTAAATTTAAAAGTGGCAAAGCCACTTGGCCTGCTATATGGATGTCACACCCTGGTGGAGCAAAAAATAACTATGCCACATATTATGAGATAGATTTAAGTGAGTATTATGAAACTCGTGATAATACTGAAACTACTTATCATTATCCGCAATCAATGAGGAAAGAATCTAAATTTATCAATGTAAAAACAAAGATAAATCTGGATGAATGGAATCACTTTATGTGTAAGTGGGATGAAAAGAGTATTGAAGTATATATCAATGACAACCTTGTTCTTAATATCACTAATACTAATGATAGTACTTATTTCCCTGTTAACAAAGAAGACAGGACTTTTCAGATTATCCTAAGTATGCAGTATACAAATAAGTGGCTATCTGAACCTGATTTGAGTGAATTACCACTATGGATGGATGTCAAAAATATTAAAATCTATAAAAAGCTTTAAAAATGAAAACATACTATTTTAGAATATACCAGTTTGGTGATGAGGATGGTGATACCATACATATGAAAGGATACTCACCAGAGGATGCTGAGAGAAGTATAAGAAGAGAATATCATTCCATTGATAAACTTATTTATTTATATTGTAGATAATTATGGATAAAAAAGAAATTAAATTGCCAGATTCTTTTCTTACAAAAGAACAAGAAGAGATGCTAAAAAAATCTCTTGATGAGATATGTTGGGATAATTACGTTATTGGAAATAATGTTAATCATCCAAAACATTATAATCAACATCCTTCGGGAATAGAATGCATAGAAATAGTTCAATATTATGACTTTTGTTTGGGAAATGCCATTAAATATATATGGAGAGCAGGACTAAAGTATGATGAGAGCAAGTATCAGACTAAAGAAGATATTGCAGAAGCTAAAATAGAGGATTTAAGAAAAGCAATATGGTATTTAGAAAGAGAGATTGACCTTATTGAAAAGGGTAAAGAGAAGTCAAAAACAGAAGTAACTTATGATCCTGCTGTTACAAGTATAACAGAAAACATTGAAAATTGAAATTATGTGTGTCTTTTTTATGATTATTGGGATAATCTCTATATTATTGTTTATTCCCAAATTTATTGCAGTGTGTCTGATAAGTCATCTTAATAAGATAAGACCAAAAGAAGAAAAATATAATGCTATTTACTACTTCTCTTCAGACAAATGTATTTGGTGGAATGCAAGAGAGGGATTTTATTTTTTGCCTTCCATAAGTTCCACATTTAGTTCAAAAGAACTTGTCTTTGATGTGAAATGGCTTGCATTTACATACACTATAGCATACTATTATAAGCACGCTAATGACTAAAATAAATATAGGAGGAAGAATCCTCCTATATTTTTATTTTAATTATATTTGTTATTGAAAATTGTAAATACGTTGTCCTGATTTTCAAAGTCTATTGTCTTTTCAATTCCTGACCACCAAGGAATAGTGTATGTTTTAATACCATATAAATATTTATCCATACCTTTGTATTTTCCTTTAGATACTTTATCCCCAATATCTCCTACTCCTAAAATAGGGTATAGTAAGGCGTTAACAGTAGAAATGGCTGCAACAGGCTGGTTAATCATGGTCTTAATTTCCTGCCAAGCTCCAAGCACACTAGTTAATTTGGCATCCATAGTCAATCTCTATAATTGATACCTCGCCATTCTTGTCCACCAATCATCATTCTTTTTTGGTCCTCCAAACAATGAAGAAAGTCCCATTAATCCGAATATCATAACTTGCTCTGCCCAGAATTTCCTTCTATTTCCAAGCATCCTTTTTCTTTCCTCTTCTGTCTTAGCATCTTTTATTTTTACAAAGTCCTCTACTTGAATTCCAGCAAGAGTTTTAATATAATTTGTATAATATTTAAACATCTCATACTGAAATCCTTTTTCCCACATTTTGGTAGATGCACTCCAATGTTCTTTTCTGAATCTATTGGAATACATTTCCACCATCCACTATCTAAACTACATTGCTGCCCTTCCTGTCATCTTTTGTGCTATAAGACCTTTATCTTCTTTGTTCATAGATCCATGCAAGTTCTAATTGCATTCTCTTATTTGACCTTTGAGAGTGGTAATATAACCTTCCATAGTCACAGGTATTCTTCCATCCTTATCTACTGTCACTCCATTCTTTATCCTCAATTCATAATTTCCATCTTTCTCTACTCTTTCAAATATAGAATCTCTTGTGCCTAAGACTGGAACTTTCTTTCCATTGTAATACACTTTGGCATTATGCAGCATTGCCAACATTACATGAGTATGAAAAAAGTACTCTCCAGTAGAGTATCCAAACAGTGAATTAAAAGAACTCAGTATTCTTCTAGAAACACTCTTATAATATCTTTTTCTGTTACTCTTCTCAAAAGAATCCTAGCATGGGTCAAACAATTCTACCAATAAGTTCATAGTACTTCTCTAATCATTTGTAATCCAATCCAAGAAGTTACTTCTACTTGTAAACCTGTTATTGGCAGCCATCTTTCCTAGTGCCCAGACATAATCTTTTAAATTAAAGAATCTTCCTCCCATAGCTTCCAATATTGTCTGATACTCTCCAACAATACCGTTATTTATCCAGCCTTTCATATTAGCTGCAAGTCTTGACTATGTAGTATATTTTAGTAAGAAATCTCCTACTCTTGCTGGAAGTCCCGTGTCTTTTTTCTCAACACCATATAATCCCTTTTCCATATAGCCATCAAGAATTGCAAGCAAGTCCTCTTTCTTAGCTATATCTGCAAGTTGTTTTGCAACTACTCCTGCTTGAGATTCTGATACTTCTACTTCATTATTCTTAGTAGGAACAAATGATTTCTCTTCAATATAAATCTGTAACATTTCCATAATAGACTTGACATCATTAAGCTGATTATAATTAGTTGCTGTACCTGCAAGTAATTCCATTCCTGCGGAAAAATCTTTTAGTAATTCAGCTTGGTTACTTAATTTCCTCATATAAAATACAGGAATATCTCTCTGCTTAGATCCTTTACTTGTTCCTTGTGCAACTTTATAGTCTTCTCCTTCGATACTTAAAGCATTCTGAACATAATCAGTGTCATCTTCTTTTATTTTAAAAGGCTTCATTTTTTCCTTTAACACATTCCATGTATCTCTGGCAGAAAGTCTTCCTTTTACACAGTCACCCAATACATCTAAAGTGCTGTTTCTAACCTAAGGAGGAAGATAATGGTTCTGTGCATAGGTAGGTAATAAAGTTCCCAGTTCTCCCTTAATCTACATCATTGTATTATAATATTCCAATTGTGCCTAAGTGAGATTTGCCATTTCATTTCCCTGCCTGTAGTTTCGATTTGGAACTCTTTCTGTTCTTTGAGACACCTAATCTACAACTCTTTCTACAGTATTTGCATCTTCCCAGCTTCTTAGTGCTTGTTGAAATTCAATTCCTTGAAGACCTGCATTTTTTAATGCATATATTTTCTTATTTCTGGCTTTATTATATTTAATCCAATCAATATCAGAAATAATATAGCCATAGGAATTATACATAAATCTAGAATCAGAACCTGAATTTAATAATTTCCTGTTGGCTCTTGCAATTCGTCTTGATATTCCTGCCTTTATTAAATCCCTTTTGTCTCTGGCATCCTATAGCACAGTGCCCATCAATGCAAATAAAGGCTGAGTTGACCTTCCCATAGAATATAACATCTCTAATGTAGTTCCTTTGTTTTGCAAATCAAGCAAGTCAGTAATTGCTAATCCATTTGGAGTTTCTGGACCCATAATTTCAAACAATAAATCAACTACAGCCTATTCTCCCAAACTTCCCTCTCCATCCAAAAGCTACACTCTAAGATTAGCCATCTTATCTCGCAATTTCTTAGCAACATCCTACAATACAGTTCTGTCTTGAGGAGTAATATTAACTTCTATTGTATCTAAAGTATCCAAATTACAAAGAGCCTCAACAGTAATAGAATAATTATTTATCATATTATTTATAGTATTAAATACTTCAGCCCTCTGCTTTATATATTCCATCATATTACCATTATTAGTTATACCTCTCATAAGACTGTCTGCAATATTAAACATTCCATCCAGTTCTCCTAAGACATCTAATAATGCTGTATAATGCTATTGTTGCTGAATTTTATTCTGTAAATCTATTATTTTATCTTCTATGGCTTTCAGTTGATTTCTCTGCCCATATTTTTTCAAATTATTTAATTGTCTCTGCAATCCAAGAATAATATTGTCTGCAGCATCTGTGAGAGATGTCACCCTGTTTCCTATCAGTCTTGCTTCTCTTCCACTTAATCCTGCCTTTCTTGCTATTTCATCCCATTTCTTTTGTATAGGTAAATTATCTGAATTCTGTATAATTGTATCATACTGTTGTTCAAGAGTTCTTCTTAACTGATATACATTCAAAGGATAATTTTTACATAGGTCTATAGTATTTTCTATAAACTGCATAGTTGCAGGGCTTACAGTATTATTACTGTAGGCATCAAACACTTTTGTAGCAACATCTTCCAGTGTTCCCCATCTATTTAGCATATTCTATACTTGGGCAGTAGATTCTCCCATAGTAAGCAATGCTCTCAGCTCTTCTTTTGTTAGATTTGAGTTCTGTTTATTTTTTAATATATCCAAAAAATTAAGGAAAGCAGAAAAATGCATAGGATTAGCAGTACTTCGCATAAAATCAAAGTTATCTATGTTTATTCCGGCATTCTAAAATTCCTAAGAAAGCTAATCCCAAATCTATTTTTGTGTTTCTAGTTCCTCTTTATATAAAATATTATCCTTGTTTATATCTGTAGTTATTATAGTAAAGTCATCACCTCTTGGAACTATTTTAGCTATTCTTCCTTTGTGTTGAGCATTAAAAGTTATAGCTTCATCCATAGCCTCTTTGAAATCTGTATATACTTTCTAATTTCCTGTATTTGGATCTATTCCTGCTACTGATTTAGACCTTATATCATTGGCAATATCTGCCACATGAAGGAAATTATACACATCTTTTGCCTGATGCTCCCCCTATTTATTTCTTTTAATGGGGTTTGTAGGATGATTTTCCATTAAGTCACCTATATTCTTAGCTACATATGTGGCATACACATAATTAGCCAAGTAATTATTCTTGCATATCTTATGCAGATTTTTATATAATTTACTATATTCCCCATTTGGGGCTAATGGTATTGTACATGATGCTGCCATAATAATCTATTTTAATTAACAATATTCTATTGCTGAAGTATCTATATCACTTGTATCTATAACATCATCTCCAGTTATTTCTTGTAAGATATTTTGCATTTCATCTTTTATTTTTTGCTCCTGTTGTGCTGGAGTTAAACCAGAGTTTTGAGCCTAGTTAGGGAATAGTTCTTGTCTTAGGTTTCCATATACTTCTCCTAGTTCTGCAGTCTATGCCTGTATTTGAGCCTGCTGTTGTGTTTCTGCATAATCTGCATCAACAACTTCTACGTCTACTTCCATTCCATCAACTACATCTATATCTACAGGAACTGACTCATAGCCATCAGCAACTTCTACATCTATTTCCTAACCATCTACGACATCTACATTTTCAACTTCTGCTTCCTAAGCAACTTCAACGTCAGTAACAGCTTCTACTCCTTCACTATTCTCTTTAGATTTAGACAATTCTTCTTTTCTTTTCTCAGCTCTTTTTTCTGCTAATGTCATATCATTAAGTTTCTTTCCAATTTCAAAATATTCTCCCTCATTTCCTAACAAGGAAGATATTCTCCATTTTCCATACTCATCTTTTACAAGTAGCTTCTCAACATCATTCTCTTTCACTCTGATTGCAATTGTAGCATCGTCTACAATGCCATCTTCACCTAGAAGAGGTTCACCACTGGAAAGTAGAACTGATACTGTACCGTCTTCTTTGTGCTGGATTCTGCAATTCTCATATAATTGAGCTGACCTTGGATTATTTCTTATGTAGTCTACCATACAAGAATATTTTTCTGCTTCTCCCATAAGAATTGGATTAAGGTATGTCTAAGCATAATTACCCATTTGAGCTTTTACAGAAATAGGACACAAAGAAAGGAAAGTATAAGGACTGAATTTAGTTCCTGTTTTGTAGCAGTTATATAAAAATAACTTGGCTGACAATTCAGGATTAGCTTGATGTAAGTCTTCCCAAGCTGCAGAAAGCATATTTTTAAGTTTCTTGTCAACCCCAAGAGATTGTATCTGCAAATAAATATGTCCTTTCCTATTGGCAGTTAAGCTTATGGATTTCAGCAGTAGATTATCTTTAAGTTCCTCAGGCAAATTCTGTCTTATATTCATGAACTCTGATGGGAATTCATCAATAAAATACTCAAGTCCCATATTTTGTGGTATCCCATACTTAGCTTTTACAGACTGTTCTCCATGAGAAGCAAAGAATAAATAAGACAAATAGAAATCAGAAAATGCCTAAAGCTTCTTTTCTCTTTCTACTATTCCTAGATCTTCTGCCATAGAGAGAAAATTAAAGCTATTTGTAGGGAATCTTGTAAATATATCCCTAGCTATGTGATATGCCTAATAGAATTCTCTTAATACAGGATGGTCATCAAATACCCTATCTAAAGTAACTTTGTCTTTTCCTATATACAGACTACCTCCCTGCTCAGGGAAGGCATTGGAAATCTTATGCCCATTAATGATAGTATTTGTTATCTATGGGCCTACAGCACTAGTGATAGAATTTAATCTGGATACTGATGTAGTGCCCTTTATTTTATTCAATAAGAGCATAAACTTACTTAAGGCACTAAGAGTCTTAAATTCTCTGACATCATCATAATTTTTTATTCCATCAATCAACTCTTCTTGTGTAATATCAGACATCCAAAGAGCATTTTCTTCATTTACTCCTAAGTTCTTTTTTAATTCTTCTATTCTTTCAGATACAGTGCTGTCAAATGTTGCCCAGCCCTCCTTTAATTGTTTCTTATTGTATTTATTAATTATGTCAGTTATTGCTTTCTAAGATAAAAACAGGGATGCTAATTCAAAAGACATTCCACATCTTATAAGAGCTGTAAGTATTGGTGCAGTCTGATTATTAATATTCATCAAATTAAGTACAGGGTCCTTTACAGCATCTGCAGCACTTGCAACCAAACTTCCAAGTATTTTACCAATCAATTCTCCCTTTTTATTAAATTGAGCATCCAAATTTAAGAATGCACCAAATTTAAAATCTCCAAGAGAGAATCCCTATAGATTATTCATTGGAAGAGTGTCTGCCACTTTGACTCCTATCTAATTACCTTCAAACACTGAATGTGCTGTTTTCTATACTGCAAACATTCCTAATATGGCTCCAGCCACAACATTTTGCTTATAGAATTTCTGGTTAGTGCCAAAGAACAGAAGATTCTCTGATTTCTAAGCAAGGTCTGCAAGCTATCCAATTTCCATTTTTTCTAGTACTTCAAAAGGAATGTTTGTATTTCTTGCTGCCTCTACCAAATATCCCATCTTCTTCTATGCATCGAATCCTCCAGGATTTAATACCTGGTTTGCCTGAGTTTCGTGTGTCATAAGACCATAGGACATATTAAATAAAGTGTTGTTTCTTCCTGCAACTCCTTCAGATTCTTCTTTGTAAGAATATGCCAATTTCTAATATTCCTAAGCAATAACACTATGTATTTTGCTTCCTTTTGGCACTTCCAAGGTTTCCATATACCTGTCTATGATATTAGAAATACCTTCCTTCTGCTGGTCAGTCAAATTAGAGTATCTGTTGAAGACATTCTCTTTTAATTTATTTGTATCAACAGCATTAACCTCAGTTTTAAACTCTTTCAGCATCACATAGAATTTATCTATATCAAAATCTGAACCTGTAAGTGTAGTAATATCATTAGGAAGAACAATCAAATCTCCTGAAATTTCTGGAGTAAATCCAACTATTTTCAATGGAGCCACAGAATATTTAGCCTCAGTAGGAATTCTATATCCCAACATCTTCAACATTTCTGGATTAGCCTGTTCTATGGCTTTAATATCCACTTCTCCCTTTTCATTCATGAATGGAGCAAATAGTTTTTTGCTATATACAGGAGCAAAGCACTCATAATAAGCAATACCAGCCTGGTTCTCTTGTATATATTCCTTGTAAGTCTGCTTTTTAGCAAGTCTGATAACAGCATCTTCATTTATTACTACATATTCAGTATTGTCTGCCCACATGGTTCCCTTATCAAGGATTATAACATCAGCATTAGTTCCTTTTCCATTTAAAGTATAGTCTCTCATGTCTTTAAACCGTACTACTTTTGCATCCTTCTTTATTTTATATGCACTAACTTTAGCATAATCTCCTGTATAATGACGATTTCTTTGGGTTACAACCTCGCCATTTCTCATGAAAGTTTCATCTGACTTATCTGTTCTGGCTTTAGCATAATCTTCAGCTTCTTCCTTAGATGATGTGAAATACAGTGCTCCTTTTAATGAATCATCATAATCTATAGCAGTATGTCCTACAGTCTCACTCAAGTTTTCTGCTTCTCTATCTTCTGTAAGAGCGTACCCTCTGTACATTACAACGTCTTTTCCATTACCATCTTTAAGAGCCTCTTTTTGATTTGCACTTTCCTTTTCATATTCAGCTTTTGTAAGGAGAGTACCTCCGTCTTTACTCTTAAACACAATGTTTAATTCAGTGCTAAATCCAAAGTTAGATGCCTGTACAAGAGGACCACCAGCTATTTTTTGTTTATTTATTCTATTTTTTATAATTGAATACAATAGCTGTTCTACTCTTTTACTTTGAATAGGATCTGACAAAGGAAAATTAAAATTACCATATTCATCGAGAGACACTGCATCCAAAAGCTCTATTCCATATCTAGGAGAATTAATTATCTCTTCTCTTAGTAAGTTTGCTATCCTTATATTTTGTTCCTGTTCACTTCCATCAAGTCTCAGTTCTGTTCTTAATATATTTACACTTTCAGATATATTCTCGGCTACAATATTCTCAAATTCTTTTTTATATTCTCTTGCACTGAGAGACCTTGTTTCTCCTGTTCTTGAATCATAAAAGTCATATTTAGCCTCACTGCCATCAATATTTGTATATGCTAAGTCAGAATTAAGCACATATCTTACCTATGAACCAAATAATTGTGCATGGTCTTTAAAGTGATCAGGAATTTCCTGCTGAATAGAATAATCTTCAAATGGAATCTCGAACACATAATCTGAATTATATCCTTTATTTGCATCTCCTATTATGGCCATCATATGTTGATAGGCAGCTTCTTCACTATCAAACTTAGACAGATCTATAGTTTTCATTTTTCCTACCTTCACAGCAGATTCAAACTGAATGGTATCTATACCTTTCTTTTTATTTATTTTTGCTGTATCTTCCATCACCCTAAATAAGGCTCTTAGAAGATTAGGTCTTGATGTGGAATGTCCTTGAAGCATAGCATCTGCCATCATTATCAGATATTCAGAGTTCTTGTTTTGCACTCCAATTTTAAGATTTGTTATTGGTGCATCTACTTGAGAACTTTTAAATACTTGAGAATATACGAATGGCTTAAGAGGTTGAAACGCTTTCTGTATATCAGAAGCATTCCATTCTCCCTACATTATCTTTTCATATGTCCTTTCTGCCTATTCAGACCATTTACCAAACATGAGGGCTTTCTTTCTATATGCAGTTGGAGAAGAGAAACCCTAGGCATCAGCCACATTGATATTCCAAAATAATCCTCCATTATCTTTTATAGAGCCATCTTCATTGTAAGTTCTAGGTCTTACTAGGCTGTTTTTAAGCTATTCATATCCAGCTCTTTCCTAATCACTTTTAGATTCTGCAATCTTCTTGTCAAAGACTTCCGCAATGTTATCACAAATGTTCGATACAAAGTCTTCTATGTCTTTAAGATAAAATGTTCTCTAGATTCCATCAGATACTCTTTCTCCTTTAAAGTCAGTAGCCAATACATTAGGTCTGAGTCCAGGAGCATGAATTTCAGCAAGTCTCTTCTGCAAATCCACAGCATTTTTATACATTGCAGGATCAGTAATTGTAAGTTCAAGGATATTAGCAGAAGCATAAACATCATTCCAAAGGAATTCCCTCAAGTTTCCCTCTAAGTTACTACTATCTAAGCCCTTTATATTATTCATATTCTCTAAAAGACCTGAACTCTTCCAATTTTCGATAGTCTCCGTAACTCTGGCATCTATATTATCTATAATAGATTGCCGCAACAATGTCACAAGTTCCGATGTATCCCAAATATCTAGGACTTCACCATCTTCTGCAAGACTTATTTGCTTATCAAGCAACTTTCCAAGCTCTGTGCCATTTTCTCTTTCTGTCTGCAAGAAATCAAGCATTACAAACTTCCTACCATTTTTTTCATAGTTACTTATGGCTGCAACCTGTTTTCCTTCCAGTGCTCTTAAATTAAATGTAGCTATTCTTGCTATCTCTTGTCTGGCTATTTTCATAAATCCATCTACAATAGCAGCTTTGGCAGTAGACTCTGTTCCTGCGGAGAAATCTCCCTAAAAGCGTTTAAATTTAATAAATTCAAAAGATGGTTTATTACTTAGCATTGGAATCTTATAGAAAGCCTCATCAACAGCACTTTTCAAACTCCTGTCAGTAAAATATTGAGCAAGGGCAGCCAAGACATACTATTCTGGAAGCATATCTTTCATATAGTTTTTTCCATCAAAACTAAGTTGTACAATATGATCAAATTTCTATTTCCTTTGTTCTGGAGTCATATTTGCCAACCATTCCAAAATTTCTATGTTCCACTCTTCAGTGTCCTAATTTTTGAACCATTCTGATTGACCATATTCTTCCTCAATAAATTTATTGAATTCCTCTTCAGTACTGTTTGCAATTTTTTGTACTAATTTAGTCATATAAGATGGAGTCACATACTCCTAATATGTCTTTCCATTATCATAAGTGACATTATCTCTTGTTAAACCAAGAGAATCTTGGAATGGCTTAATGAAACTTATGACATTTCCAGCAATTCCCTTTTTATAGTCCGTAATATCATATGTGGAATTATTCTTATTTGCATTTAAATTCTTTAATATATATTGTAGAGATGACCTTATAGAAGTAATATCCTAAGAACTGAGAGTCTTTTCTTCAATAGCAGACTAAGGAATCTCATACCCAAGATATTTACTTATTTCCCTGATGGTATTAAATACTTCAACCTGATTAAAGTCTGATATTTGCTTGTTGTCTTTGTCTGTTACCTGAGTTCTTAACTGGTCACTAAGTTTATTTAACTGATCTAAGGAAGTCAAATTAATTTTTCCGTTGCTCAGTATAGGATGAGTTCCAAGTAGTTGCAATGCTTGCAACTGTCCTTTTACTTCTTTATTAAGAGGATTAGTATTTGCAGGTATAGACTTGAGAACACCCTTTTCCTTAATTACAATAGTATAATTCTAATGATGCTTACATATTGTAGTAAAGAACTGACTCTAAAATACCGCATTTGGATTTTCTTTGCCATTTACTATTGTCAATTTTTCTACTAAGGGCTTTAACCAAGGATTATTCTCTACTTGTGCCTGCAATTTCTACAACATATCCTTATAAGAAATCATTCCCTATGTCCAATTGACTATTTTATTTATTGCTTCTGTGGCATCTTTTCTCTTTCTTATTCCATATTCATCTGTTCTATATATAGGATTTCCCTCAGTATCAAAATCAGTAATATCAAAGAGCTTGTGCATTTCCCTTTTTACTTCCTAAGAAGCACTTAAAATATCCTGTGTCCTGCTCTCTGTCTGCCAATGCTCTTGCATATTTCCCTCAGTTTCTCTTAAAGCATCATCATCCTAAGAATTCTCATCTCTCTGAGAACCCTCAGTAGCTTTGGACATTTCTGATGTGCTCAAGAAAGTGAATCCCTCGAGTTCAAATATTTCATCTGCAGCTAAAGTCATAAGTCCGCCAAAGTTTTCTGAGAATACTTCTGCTTTAGTTACAGTATCGTCCTCCAGGTTCTCATTTACTTCAAAATCCAACTATTCATTTTCTACAAAAAGTTCTGCATTAGCTAATTTAATGAGATTGTCAGCTCCAATATAATTCACTGTCTGCAATCTGGACATTCCTTTTAGTTTCTCAATTTCTTTTCCTTTTTTATCTTCTGCAATTTCTTTACCAAAATTATCAAAAATAGCTTCAGGATGCTCTTGATAATAAGTTATCATATCACTTATCTTTGTAGCTACAGACTATGCTACCTCTCTTATTTCCTAAGAAGGTATATGTATTCTACCATTGTTTTTTATAGCTTGAATTTGCTTTATGCCTCTTTCTACAGAAGACTCTTTCTTTTCTCTTTTTGTTTGTTTATTAGTTTCAGTATTTTCTTGTGTTGAAGGAGTAATAACTTCAGATTGTTTGGCTTCCATTGATTCTGGAGTCAATCCATATTGCAGGGCATTATTCTTTTGCTCTACATCCATTCTATAAATTTCTTCTTTCAAAGAAGATAATTTTTCTTGTAGATATTTATATGCTTCCGAATTTTTTACCAGCCCCTTTCCTAAATCACTAATTGGAAGAGCTATTTTCAATCCTGCTCTAGCCATTTCCAGAGCTCTGTTAATAGCATTATCTACGGACAATTTAATATCATTAACATTCTAAGATGATGTATCTATGAAAAGCTGATTTGCTAAAGAACTTTGTTCACTGCCCTCCAATATATAAACTGTTTTTGGATTCTCCTATATAGTTCTCGTTGTTGGATTTTCAATAAATTCTACTCCAACATTCTTAAATTCCTAAGGAATTAAAGAAGGGTCTGTACGTTTGAGTACTTCCAATGCCTCTGCAGGAGTCAAAGGATTTTGTCTATCTCCAGACATGAAGTTGTATTCTTCCTTTTCAGCCAGTGCTTCCGGAGCATTAGGGAACTAATCAGTAACCCAAACTCCACCACCTTCAAAATAAGGCTGTAATAATGCAGAGGCTGCCTCTCTTAATTCTTGTTCCTACAATTCAAGAGATGCCATAGCATGAGTACTTCCCCAAATAGAGCCATTAATTCTCTCATATTCAGAAACAGCATCTGTTAAATCCATTTCCTCGTTACAAACCTTATTATATAGCTCAGGACTAACATCACTCAATCTCAATGCAAGCTCATATTCATAGGCTTCTGCTTCTTTTTGTGCTTCCTACCACTCTTCTTTTTGTGATTCTGAATAGGAATTCTACATTTCCCTTATTCCTTCTTCTATAACCTCTTGGTTTATGGTTACTATACCATTATTAATAGAAACTGCGTCCTAAGAGAAACCTAAATTCTATATCACATCCAACAGAACATCCTAAGCAAGCTTGTAATCAGCTACTACTTCAGCATTCTCTTCTCTTTTTAGCTTCTTAAGCCAATAATTGCCATGATAAGAATGTAAAATATATTCACCTCCTTCTGACTAGATACTATTAACACGATTGAATTTAAATCTGGTATTCATTAAGAAATCAATCACTTCTGTGCTGTTATTGAACAGTCTTGGAGTCACACTGTCAACACTTATAATCTTATTTCCTCTATAAGCATTGTATGAATCCCGCTGTTCTTGTATCTTTGCCTGCTAGGTCTTAATATCTATTACATTATTAATCTGCTTTAATACTCCTTCAAAGACACTGCCTTGTATGTCAATACCAAAATATTTGTTGAAAAATTTAGCAAAGGCATTAACAATCTTATCCCATACAGACTATTTATTGTCGGGATCTTTAATTTGTGCCAATTCTTTTTGGAATTCTATATTACTGGCAGCTTCAGATAAGAACTCATGTAGGTTACTCATTCCATAGAATGACGCTGCTCTCTATCCTAATGCAGTCTTGGATAAATCATATAATCTAGAAACTTCATTATAGAAATCAGACTCTTCTTTGGACAGGGTGTCGGGAGCTTCCTCTCCACGATCTATTATATCAATACTAAAGGTGTGCAGGCATTCATGCAGCAACATATTTGTAAGTTCCCTGACTGTGCTTCCCTGAACCATTAAAGGATTAATTCTAATCACTCCATTATTAGCATCTGCAAGAGGAACAAATGAAGTTTTGGTTCCATCAGCTCTCATATGTTCTATTCTCTATAATGCCACAGCTTTTATTACAGGAAATGCCCCTCTCTTCTAGTATGAATCTAATATAGCTTCAAACAGGGTTGTTCTAGGCCCTGTCTATGTGCTCAAGTAATCAGAAAGCTGTTTCCATAGCCTGTTATTAAGTTGGAATGGAAAAGCTCTTTGCGGAAATCCAGAGGCCACTACCCAACCTTTTACTTTGGCATCATAATACATTCTACAAGCATTCTTGCCTAATAGATTTCTTCCTTTCTATAAATAGTCATATGCAGAAGAGAAGTCTTTAAATAATTTTGGTCTGGAGAAATGCTTTCTGAACATATCTAATTGACCTGGAGACATAGGATTATTTTCTGGAATAGAAGGAAGGTCGTCAAGACTTTCTTCTAAATCACTTATAGATCTCTTTATCATTTCCTCTGCATTAGGAAGAACTTCTTCAGGAGTTTTCTCCATAGCTTCCTTGTCTTCCTATTCTACCATATCTTCATCTGCAAGGTCTTCACTTTGAGATTCCTCTCCTCTTAATGCAGTATAATAGTCATTAATGTCCATTGCCTAGGCCTGCAAAGTAGAATATGTTAAACTCTCTGCTTGTTCTAAGGCATTTTTATCTACTTCTCTGTTAGTAATTCCCTTCAAGAAATCTATGATGCTATGCCATATTTCCTGTAACATCGACTTAAATTCCTTATTATTCATAGGAGGAACATTTTCCAATAACTCCCTAAGAGAATCATTTGTAAAGACCTCAGCCAAGAATTCTATAGCATCAGTAAATCCATATACAGGTGCTGGTGATGATGGTGATGTAGGAAACAATACAGATGAATCTAATCCACTTTCTTCTATGTAGTCTCTTACATGATCCATGAATCTGTTAATATAATCAGCAAATTCTTTTCCTTCTTCAGTAGCAGAAGAAAGCTGATATAAGGTTCCTGCATGAATCATTTCATGCATAATTGTATTACAATCTGCTTGATTAGAAATCCAGATTTCATTCTTATAAGCATAGTACTAGGCAGGAACTAAATTTCCATTATCTGATTTTATTTCATTTCCACCAATACGAATTTTTACATCTGGATTGGCTTTTTCTATTAAATCAAATAAAATTTTAAATTCACTATGCTCAGCAGTTACTTTATCTCTTACTTCCTAGAAAGTACCATCTCTTTGAGTAGTTTCATTTTTATATACTGCAAATAGTGGATTATTAACTAAATCTTTCTATGCCTAATTTAATTTTCTCTCTAACTTTGAATTATATTCGGAGTCATAGTTTATGTCATTGCTCCTTTCAGAAAATTCTCCTGTATTAGTAGTTGCAGACTTTATCTGGTTTGGATCTTTAGCTGCATACCATACTTGTCCATTACCAAAGTCATGAATCATGCCATCATTTCCTGATTTCATTACTCCTTCAGCAGGATTCTTGACATTCAGGAATACTGGCATATTTATTTGACGGCTGCTTCCTTGGTAATTGGAGAAATAGAATCCTCTTCCAAACAACGCACTTCCTGTTAAACTTCCTATAAAGGACCTTAACTTTGAGAATTTCGTAAATTTATTATTTGTGTTGTGGTATACTACCAAAGGCTCTCCGTTCTCATCAACTATTTTAGAGACAGAATTATTTTGTGTTATTTCAGCAATAGCTTCTTTTAGAAGATTTCTTTTTTCAGCGATTTCCCCATTTATAACTTCCTTAATAGGTACATTGCTATACTCATCTATATCTTCTAAATTCCTTCCTCTTGTAATGTCAGCAATGTGTAAAGCTATTAATACTTCAATAGCATCATTCACATTAAGATTTCTTTTGACAGCATCATTTACAATTCTCCTGGCATCTTCTGCTGTAAAAGATTTATCCTCTTCAAGGGTCATCATGTGATTAGCGATTGCAAATTTTGCAAGTCCACTAATCTTACCTTTAAATATCTTGTCAAGTATTTGTTCACTTTGAAAACCATGCTTATGACCCCCATGGAAAGGTTTGGCTATATCATGCAGTGCTGCAGCAACAATCAAACTTTGCTTGAGGTCTTCTGTAATGTCAGCTACTTGTGCAGACTTAACAACATTCTGAAGATGCTCTAATGTATTATTTTCTCCTATATGATGTTCTTTTCTTTCTCTTAAGGTTTTTCTACCTCTAGCAAATAAAGACTCGTCAGCATTTTTAAAATAGTTATCAGTAAGTTCCTCTAATTTTTCAAAGTTAATGCTACCACCTTCATTTAAAATTTCGAGTGTGTTCAGTTTGCTTTCTGCCAAAGATTCCCAATCACCAAACCAGTTCTTGAATGCCTTTGTCCTTACCTGCAGCCATTGACGCTCTGTGAGATTTGTAGGCTTGCCATTAGGTGCTTTCATGAAAGTACCGTCAGCTATTGCCTGTTGTTTTATGGACTGCATTTCATTGTCATATCGAACTTGCATATCTCTAAAACGAGCCTCATTGGCATCAAGAATTTTTTCTATGGCAGACTCAGCATCTCTAAGTAAAGTATTATTTGAGTTTATGTGCAACAAGTTCTTGAACCATTCTATCATTCTTTGAAATATATTGCCTTTTCTTGTTGATGGGAGTGCTCTCAATACTTCTCTAAATGCCTTTCTTCCCAAAAATTCAGCAACAAATTCATTAGCATCCTTTCCTGCATAACCCAAATCAATGCCATACTATACACCTAAACTTCTATAATCCTTGAATATCTACAACAAATCTCTTTTAGCTTCAAAATCAAGACCCTCCAATATATCTATAGTGAGTTCATGACCTATTTCGTGTATTACAGTACTTTCAAAATTATTGATTGCGATGCTTCTATTTTTCCCCTACAGGGCAGTGCCATTTATTTCTATTTCTCCACTTCTTCTTCTATATCCTCTGGCACCCTCTCGTTTACCAGTATAAGTAATTTCTTTCTCTGCAATTTCTTTAATGTCTGAAATTCTATTAAGCAGAGATTTAGCCATCACTCTTATAGCCTTATCAGAGGATTTTTTGGATATATAAGTAAGAATATCTTTGATGTTTGCTTTGTTGTCAGGAAAATATTTTGACACATTAATATCAAAATACTTTTCTCCAAGCTTACTGTTCATGTAATCTTGGATTCTTTGAGCTACTTCCTGCTGTACATCCAAAGGCAGATTCCATTGATTTGCTCTTATTTTAGCCAAATCTCCATGTAACTATTTTGTCAAAAGTCCAAATCTTTTAGACTTGGCTGAGCCTCTTTGTTTTTCTGGAACATACCAAGCGAAATCCCAAATATCTTTCTATCTTTGCCAGCGTACTTTCTTACTCATAGCGTTTTCTGCATTTGATATAAGATATTCGGAATCTCCTATTTTCTATTTCCTAAATCCATAAATATTAGGAGATTCTCCAATAAAGAAATCCAATAATTTGCCTTTTACTCCATCATTTAAATATAGTTCTTGTTTGGATAATTGCATTCTTCCTATCTCATTTCCATTCTCATCTTTAATAATTTGGAAATCTTTTACTGTAGGATGACTTTCCAAAGTAAACTTTCTATCCATTGAGATGTATGTTTCGGTGGAATTCTTTCTATTATCTGTATCTATAATAGTTCTTACGTGTTGAATATTAGGAAACAGGGAATGTAACTTTTCTTCCAGTTGTGCTTTAGTAGTTCCATTTTCAGTACTGAAGTCAATATCATGTAATGGATTACTAGATGGACGATACACAGTTCCCTAAAGTCTTACTGCAGTACTCCCAGTTAAAGCTATTCCAGCATCTGATAATTTTTTTATTATTTCTGCCTCATATGGATTCTCTTTAAATGCCTGCTCTACATCTAAGAGTTCGGCTAGCTATGTTGAGTTGCCTTTAATTCTTGTTCCTCTTATTAAAGAATAATCCTCTCTTCCAAGAGATTCTACTATATTTCTAACCAGTTGCTTTCTTTCATTTACTCTATTGCCATAAAACAATTTGCTGAAGAAGTCAGAAATAACATTCCAAATTCTTCTAGCTAAAGATGTTTTTCCAATTTCTCCTGTATATGCATTTCTCCATTCTGTTGCTATTTGTTTTCCTATAGAACGAAAGGCTTGATCTTTTCCAGGGAATCTATTCATGATGTCTGCAAGAGAAACCTTTTTCCTACCTACTAATTTGGCTACTCCAATAGGCAAAGTAAATATTTTATCTTGAGGATTTTGAATCATTTTTTCAAGAGCACTTTCTGGAATAATGAAATCCAATCCTTTCATCTGCTCATGAATAAGCCACTTTCTCATTGCTGGATTAAATTGCATCATAAAAGCAATAGCATATCCAACCCCATCAGTAATTTCTGAGGCATTTCTTGTAGTTATGGCTCTATGTAAAGCATCAAAAAGAGGAACATTGCCATTATAACTGGCTGCTTCCTAATGAGTCATTCCAAAAGACTCGAGAAAACTATTGATACTTTCATCTAAAGTAGTTAGTCTATTAGGGAGAGGCTATTTAAAAGAGGAATCTGTCAATAGCTTGTCTGCCAAGTGTTCTTTTGATGAAAGTTGAATTTTTTCAGCATCATTTTGAGTTGCGTTTATTTTTTCTCTTGTCTGTTCATGATACTGAATATTATCATATTTATTTATTCTGCTCTCCTCAGTAGTTCTTCTATTTGTTTCTTTTGCACTTTCATTGTATATTATTACATCGGCACTTTCCAAGAAAGAACTATTCGCAGTTATGACAGTTTTACCTTGCTTAACTAGTTTCTATATTTCCTCCCTGTATTTTTTCCCAAACTCTTTCTTCTACTATGCAGACAAAGTATTAAAGAAAAATCCAGCAGTATCTCTTGATACTCCCAAAACTTTTCCTAAAATAACATCAGAATCTATCACATTTACATTATCTGCAATTGTGGTTTTTCCTGTTCCAGCTTCTGCATAAATTAATTTTCCTTTGTACTCTTGTTTTAAAGGAGTGGCATTAAAGGTTTTTAAGTTTCCATCAGAATCTTTCATAACAGGAGTACTGACAGAGCATTCATATCTTCCATCAGGCAATTCTTTTTTATTTATTGATTCTGGATTAAAGAATCTCCCTGCGTCTGCTATATAATCATTTGGATTATCTACTATTACCGGATCACTATATTTATTCCACCAAAGTTGCATTTGTGCATCAGAGGTTATTACATTATCCTCACTATGAAGGTGGTCTCTAATCCAATCATCACTAGCAAATTCATCAGTATTATTCTAATTTTGATACTAGTGCTGTAAATTTCTTAAATGTCCAGAACTAATATTCAGTCTTTTTGCCTATTCTTTGAATTCTGTGTTATGTATATTTACGCAACTCATATTGTTATTTATTTATTAGAAACATTCATTTAACTAATTAAAGAAATCCTCCACATCATCAAATTCCAAACTTATTCCTTTTTCTGCAAGGAATGCCTTCTTATCTGCAAATGTCTTGCCTAATGAAGATATACTGCCATCTTTTGGAATCCAGCCTTTCTCTTTAGCCATCTCTACTAACTTATCCTTATAAGCAGAACTCTTCATTATTCCTGCAAAGGTAGTTATTTTTTTCGATTTATCCAAATCAGATAGTTTGATTTTTCCTGTTTCATTTGGATTGGAACTCTTCTTTTCTTTCACCTCTTCTTTCTAGGCTTTCTCTGCTTGTTCCTTTTCTTTCTCTGCAGACGTTGTTTCTGTTGCATTGGTACTTGAAGGAGATACTCCAAACATATTCATAAGAGATATTTCTTCTGAAGTTGCCTGATTTAAATCTATATCTTCAGTTTCAATGGCTTCAACTTCCTATATGCCAGATTGCTATTCAGCAGCTTCTTTTTGTTTTTTCTATTTTTCTAATTCCTGTTCCGCATTCTGTCTTCTTTCTTGCTCCATTCTTTCTTTTACTCTCTCATTGATTAGCTGATTAGTAATCTCTTGACTTGCCATATATACCTTACCATCTCTTGCTTCTGCCCAAACTATAGGATTAGTAGCATCATTTTTTATAATGTAATACTTATATTGTGCATCAGTAAAATCAGGAGTCAGCTGATTCTCTCTTATATACATACTGCACTGGATATGTCCTTTAGTCTCAGCATCTGTAACAGGTTTATAAGACTCGTCATACAACACTCCATCTATTTCTCTATATACCTTTCCTTCAATTATTGTTGACTTAGTATACTTTTGTTGGGTCCTTCCAAAATCTCCAGAAGTATCATTAGATTTTCCCTATGACCAAGTAGTATTTTCTACAGCTATTATGTTGCCTTGAGCATCACATTGATACACTGAGTATAAAATTCCAGAGGTCGCTAATTTAGCCGCATCTGTCTACATTGCTCCTGCCTCACTGTACATCCTTATTAATGATGGTGACTAAAAGATTGCCTCGGTAATATTAATTCTTGGGTTAAGTTCAGTGAGCTATTTCATTATTTGACTTCTGTCATATCCTCTATTTAACCATATTGGATCTGATTTTACACCATTTTTTATTATGGTAATGCATGGAGCATCAGGAGTTCCTATAAGAATGTTCTCACTTTCTCCAAAATAGAATCTTTGTACAAGTTCTGTAATAGCCGCTTTTCTTGTTTCATAATCAGGATTTATTAATTTATGAAACAACTAGTCCAACTCCTGTTTTAGTTTACTGCCTTCTTTTAAGGAAGAATACCTGCAAGGGTCAATTCTTATAGGTATATACATTCCATTAAGAGTAGGAATATATATAAATGCAGCACCTAAGTTACCATCAACATCTTTAGGGTCATATCTTCTTTCCTAAGGAACATTTGATTTAACTTCATCATTAAATTGAATTCCCCACTTTAAATTTCCTAGAGATATTCCATGAGGATTTCTCACTCCTCTTTTACCATCAGCAAGTTCTGCGACAGACCTTTTTGATGTTTCTGCATCAGATATTAGCTGATGAGTGATATATCCATTGGTAGCTGAAGCCACAGTGGTTTTGAAAGTTGGTGATACATAGGCAGATAATTCAGATGTTGGAGCTGTCTTACTAAAGAACTACTGTCTCTCATTCATTAGTATGGATTTAGTCTGATTATAGTTACTTCTCTAAGCAAGAGTACCCATACTGAATCCTAATGTTCCAACAACTAAATATCTCTTTCCTCCACATTCAACAGTTCCATGCTCTCCACCATGAATTCTCTTCACCTTATCTGTCAATTCCACTACATTAAGTATTGTGGAAGAGGCGAATGCATTTCCTGCAGGCAACATTGCAAACTATATTCTGACTCCTGTCTTTAATATATCAGCTAACTCGTTGTCTACAGTGTCTTGTATACTACCCTCTTTATCTTTATACAAAAGCTCATTAAATGCCATGTACTGAGAGAATAAATCTCTCTCATTTCTTCCTTTCTTTCTAACCTGTCTGGCTTTTAGCCCAGATAAGTCATGTCTATGATACTCCACATAGTAATTTCCAGCAAGCAGTCCAGGATTTCTACTATTATCTGTTTCCACAGATGTATTATCCTCATTAATTTCGTGAGAGTCATCTACCGAATCAACATTCTCCTCTTTCCCTTTATCTCTTTCTGACAATGTTGGAGTAACAGCCATGCCATTCTCATCTACAGTAATTTCAGATGTTACCATAGCATCCTTATTAACAGGCTTCTCACCTTCAATTTCAGATGTGTCTATTACTTCATTCTCTTCAGGAGTTTCAACATCACTGGTATCAATAACTTCTTCCTCAGTACTGGCAACATCATCAGAAGATATGCCTTCTTCACCTTCCTGACTTTCTACATCAGTAGATTCTATTGGTGTTTCTCCTTCAGCACTTTCTACATCATTGTTTTCTATAGGAGTCTCATCAACTGGAGCTATGTCATCAACATTTACTTCATTAACATCAGAAGTATAATCCACTGTCCATCCAGAAGTATCTACAGCTTCATTTTCTCCTGTTTCCACATCCTCAGAAGTCACTCCCTCAATATCATCCAATGGATCTATAGTCCCATTTTCCAAGTTAATAACCTCATTATCTATAGTTAATGTTGCCGCTTTTTGATTTCCATTGTCTTTTGGAGCAACAATTTCTCCTGCCCTGACTCTTAATTTTTGTTGCTAATCTTGAGAGCTTACATATTCAGTATCTTGAGTTTCTCCCTACTGATTTTGCCAAGGATTATCATACTTAATGCCCATTAATACAGGCTTTCCTTTTTCATCTCTTTTAAACTCAACTATAGTTCCATTTCCTTTATCTGTATGTACTCTGCCTCCATTATGAAATCCTGACCATCCCCAGTAAGAACCGTCGTTTTTTACTTTTTTGACATTATCCTCTTTTCTTTTTTGTATTTTTGTGGCATCCCTAGTTAACTTAAGTTTTTCAGCCACTTCTGCTAACATTTTAAAGTCATCTTTAGCCTCAGAATTTGATTGCTAATCAATTAAATCTTCAAGAAGAGACATTACTTCTGCTGATGATTCTGCATCTGCAAACTATCTTTGCATGGCTTCTATATATACATTACGCTTCTCCTCTGTCATATTTGGCAGCATATCAAGAGCAACTCCCAATATTCTTTCCGTATTGAAAGTTTCCCTCAAATCATTCAGTGGATGCTACTCAATAGGGATTCCTAATTCTTCTGCATCTTCTTTTACAAAGGTATTAAATTCAGAAACAGAAAGTTTATCTGTGCCTACAGAAGCTTTGGCATATTCTTTCATTCTATTGATATGCTCCTATGAAGTCAAGTCTCCGCCTGAAGGATCTTTACCTAAAGCCATGAAAGTATCCCTCACATCAGACCTTCTTATGTCTTTATATATCCTTGTTAAGTCAGCAAATTTTCTATCAGATATTCTCTCTACATACTCAGCATATTGCTCTGGATTATCATATATTTTTTCAAGAGCCTTCTGATTCATTTCTATTCTCTCGTTTATTTCTGCAGCATCATCAACTGTTTTCAACAGGTCTGGATTTTTCTGCTTTAATAATCTTCGAGCTTTGTCTATTTCTTGTCTCTGCTATTCACTATAATTTCGTTTTGCTGACTCATCTAACATTTTACTCCTTTGAAAAGGATTCAGATTTAAAATCTACTATGCAGACAGCACTTGTCCTAAATCACCTGACTCACCATCATTTTCAAGGAATTTCACCTCATCTTCAAAGTGTTTTACAGTTTCCTTTTTTGTTTCAATCTGCAAAGCCAAAGCCTGTATTGCTTTTCTTAGTGTCTTTTTTCTTTTTATTGATGAGGCACTATCAAAGTGATGATTAAGTCTTTTATCTTTATTCTCAAGTTCCTCTAATTCCTTTTTTTCTCTTTCTAGATTTTCCTGAGCTATTTTAACCATCCTGTCTTTACCCTCTTGAGTAGAATATTCTGCGGCTAGTTCTCTCTAGGTATTTACATTCTCATTTCCACTGATTTCAGTTTCCATCTATGCCAGCCTTTCTTTCCAATTAGCATCCATAACAAGATTATAGAGAATTTGAATCTTTTCTTTTTCTCCTTTATTTGCTAATTGTTTACTAGACTCTATTTTAGCTTTGACTTCATTAAATGTCTACTGCATTTTCTGAAGCCTTTCAGCATTTTTTAGAATTGTTTCTCTGGCTATCTACTATTGTTCTTCCTCTGTTTTTCCATCCTTTATTTCCTGATTCTCGTGTAAAAAGCTGGAAATCATTTCCTGAGATATATTACCAGTAGCTAATTCACTTATTTGTTGTATGGCTCTCTAAACAAGAGGATTATTTGCCATTACCTCATTTTGAGATGCTATATCTAGAAAGTTAATTAAAGAGAAGACTGCTGCCTCTTTTTTATCTTTTGATTCTAATGTTGAAATGTCCTTATCTGCAAGTCTGTTATAATTCATTATAAGTTCAGCTATGCCATCCAAATCATCTTTGTGCTTAACCATCACTTTATTGATGTCTTCCAGCAAATCATCAGCCGCCCTTACTTCAGAAACAGCATTTTGGTAAGAAGCGATAACTGGAAGAGTTAACCAAGTATTAACTTTTTCATACCATTTGGCTTTCTTTCCAGTATCAACATATTCTTTTTTTTCTGCATCCCACTTGCTCAGTCCATAATATTCTTTTGTTTTGTTTCTTGCATCTTTACTATTGACCATAGGACCAAAAGCACCTCCTCCTGCTCCCAACATAAAGGCAATAAGGGATTGTTTTGCAAACCATTTCTAATTACTTTCAGACACTGCACCCTAAACTCCAGAAAGAAAATCACTGGATATTTGATGATGACCCAATACTGTGCCTTCCGGGTCATATTTTCTAGCCAAGTAGTTATTATAATCTCCAAGACCAAATCCAACAGTTAATCCTGTTGTGACCTCATCTAAGTAGTTAGATTGTCCTGAACTCCATACAGGAACAATTATTCCTTTTGCTTTATGCCATCTGGCAGCTGACTTTGAAAGAGTGGCAGCTCCAGTTTCAGTATTATATTCAGCTCCTTTTGCTGCAAGCTTTTCTGCGGTATTTCTTGATAAATACTGCTATGATGAAGGACTTAACATGTATTTTCTGAGTGTTGCAGTAGCTCCAGCATATCTAAGTAATTCTATTATGTTGTCAGATAGAAAAGTAGCATTGGCACTTTCTTTCAGATGTTCAAAATCTTCACTGTATTTTCCATAATCATCTATATTCCCATCTTCGTCAAATGTAATTCCAGCTTCTTTGAGGAACTCTTGCTTCAAGGCAGTATTATAATCATTTTTTATTGCCTGTACAGCCTGATTTTTATCATATCCTTTTTCTAAGTAAGGTTTCAACTGTGCATCAGAAGCAATCATGAAATTATTATTTCCCTTGCCCTCTTTTGCATCTTTAGATTGGGAAGGTAAACTAGAATGTTCTTCAGCCCATTTTGTGGCATCAGCATCTATCAGTTTTTCCAAATCTGCCTTTCCTCTGTCCATCACCTCATGGTATGCACCATAAGAATATGAGAATGCTATAGGCATAGCATTGTTAGTTACTTCCAAAGTAGCAGTAAGACCCTTTGGAAGCCTCATTGCTTTACCTACACCTCCTGTAGCTTGTGCCAATAAATACTACGCAATGACGAACTTGGTCATTTCCATCATTTCTCCAAAGTTCTTCATTGTTAGTACACCCTATTCATCTTTAGCAGAGTAAATTGGATTATAAGGTGATAGTCCACCATGTTTATCTGAAAGTTTTATTTCATCTGTATCATAAGTATTATATTGTTCTACCTTTTGCCAATATTGTGGATCTGCCAAAAAGCTATTTTCGGTCCCATCTCCAGAAGCATCTCTTCCATTCATCCATTCATAAAGACCTTTTTTCCCATATTTCGCCTCTACAGCATAACTTTCCAAGTTCATTATGAAATTCATCAACTGTGCTTCAACACCAGTCTTTAATATTCTACTGAGATGCTGTTTTGCATTATGCATTGTTGGTACTCCATTATCAAATTCTACTTTCCCGGCAATGTAATTCTTCATTATGGTTTCAGCTGCAGGCTATGCAGATATTTCTCCATAATTCTACACAACAGCTAGATACTAAGAAAGCATAGTCAGTTTGTCTTCCATTGGTATGTTATCCAAATCAGCCTCATCTTTAAATCTCTTATAATGGTTTGTACCATTAAAGTTTTCTTCTTTAGTTGGAGTGCCCTCAAATTTAGAGAAGTCAAATATAGGATTTCCATTTTCATCTCTAGGAAGTTGAGATATACTATCTGGTTTCTCTGTAATATCATCCAAATCTTTTTCTTTCCCTTTGTTTTTATCATCTCCCTTGAAAACCTTATCCCACAAATCCATTAAATAGACATCATAATCCTTCTTAGTGCCATCAGGCAATTCCATTTGCAAGTTCTGACTCATGGCTGTTTGCCACATGCCTTTCATATTCTAAGCATCTGTGTCAGAATTGTCTATCTTATAGTCAGCATCTGCAGTTATAATATCTTGAATTTTCTTGCTTTTCTCTGCAATTTGTTTGTTAAATTCTTTTGCTTTTGCATCTTCTAATCTTGTGATTGTTTTTTCTTTGCCTGTTTTTGGGTCATAAATAGTTGTGGTGCCCAAAAGACTGGTGTTCTCTGGAGTGACTGCCTGTCCAGCAAATCCTGCAGTAAATCCACCTTCCTACTACTATTTTTTAACAACATCTACAAGTCTTTTTTGAGAATCATACGCTTTTTGTACATTCTAATCAGCAGTTTGTTTTAGTTCTTCTTTATTAAGAACACCTTCTTCTAACATCTTTCTTTTTCCTTCTGGAGACAACAATAGTTGCAAATTAGGAAAATCATCATCTTTGTTGTAATAATTCTCAAACACTTTCACAGCTAGCATATCATTGAAAGTCTCACCAAGATGAGGAAGAATCTCAGGAGAATTTGTAACAAGAGCATTAAATGCATCTTTGCCAAATGTATTAACAAACTGTCTGTTTCTATGCCATACTACTTGCTGTTCAAATGGTACTGCATCAGGATTTTTACCTTCAGAACGCCACATTTCTTTCCATTTTTCCTATTCATCTTCCGATAAATCAGTAAATGGTTTATAAGCAAAATTATTATAAAAGTTAAGGTTTTCTTTGGCTGAAGAGAGTCCCTTCAGCCCTTGTAAAGCATACAATCCAGTGTTATTATTATATAATGCACGAGATGCAGTATGTGAAATACCCTATAACATATCTTTAAGTGTTCCCATAATCAATCGCTTTTATCTTTTAATAGCCTCCCTAATCTATTTCCTCTGTTTGACCACTCACCAATCCATAAGAGGAATTATTTGTATTTCCTACTGCTTGAGAATTAGCTAATGAATAGTATGAATCTTCTTCAGCATTATAATAAACAGTATCACCAGCCCTCAATGCTTTAAGTATTGGATTTGGTATGTCCTTAATCTTTTTATCGGCAGTCTAAACTTTAGTGGCGTTCTAAGGAAGTGCTTTATATTCACTTAAATCTCCCTATACATATTCTTTAAAATCAATGGGTTCAGTGCCATAATTTCTCTGCGTATATATCTGTCCATTACTCTAATAGAACGTGGCTCCTGGTATTGACTATGATTTTTCTTTTTCTTTGCCTTTTCCTGAAGTCACCATAGTAATCTTTGGTATTCCCTTATCATTCATTATTAGATTCCCATTTTTATCTTGTGCTAATGTTGCCTGACCACTACTAATTAGAGCAGAAATGATAGCAAATTCCTTATCAACAGGTCTATTCTTTTGTTCCTGGGTCTATTTCCATATTTCCAGCTGTCTAGCTGCTGCCGCATTTCTATCGCTTGATTCAATCTATGCCATAGATGTTTTATATGAAATATTTTGTCCTCTCTTTGTTATTTCTCCAGAATAAATCGTAGAAGCATCAACTTTAGACCTGTCTGCAAGTATCTGATGTTGCCAAGAACCCATTCCCTAAGCGAATGACTGCTGTACTCTATCAAGAATATAATTCTTATCATTCTAGTTTTCCCATCCAGTTAGTCTATTGGACATACTTCCAAGATATTCATTGAGTTTATCTACTGTAGGTTTTATTTTAGCTATTTCAGCTTCTGCTCTTTGTTTTGCCTAGTTATATTTTTTGGAATCTTTTTTAGGATCAATGCCTGCCACAGCATTATCTACAATCTGCTTTTCATACTATCCATTGCCCAAAGCTTGAATTACTTCTGGAGTAAGTCCTTGTCTAGTCATTATGTCTATATACAATCCTCCAACAGGAGAAGACTTTATTTCATTAAATGCTTTTCCTAAGGCAGTAGCATAATCTGCTGCCCTCTTTTCTTCTTTACTTACATCAATAGTAGTATTATCTGGAGTAGCCCCATGCAGAAACTCTCCTATTCTTACATTGTCATGCTTGAATAATATATCAGGATTCTGCTATTGAATAGCCTGTCTGGTTTTTATGAATTCATCTCTTTTAGTTTTAGCTTCTAGAAGAGGCTTTATATTTGTATTATAACTTAGTCTCGCATTCATTAATTTCTTTCTTGAATTTTTCAAGCCATGTGTCATTAATGAATCCAATCCCTCATTATATTTCTAATTAAAGTCACTCCACATTTTATATGCATCAGCGTCCTAATTGGCATCAAGCAGCTCTCCCCACTAAGAGGCATCTTCTCCCAAGGTGGCATATAAATCCTCCTGTCTTCTGAACTCTTCCCCATACATCTGAAGAGGTTTAACCATCTCATCAAATGTTATAGGAGTAAAATAACTCTGTATTACTGCCATATTCTATTAAATTAAAATGTTAAACCCTTCTTTTTTCTTGTACGGAGTTTTCCTCCCTTAGCTGCACCATGTTTCTATTTGTATGCATAGAGGTTTCTCATATTATCCCATCCATTTTTAGTAAAGTCCTGTAATGGTGTATCAGGCAGTACTCCAAACACATCATTTACCATTGCCCACATAGCATTATTCTTATTCCAATTCTCAGTACCAAGGTTTCCCAAAGCCTTACCAAAGTATCCTCTGTTCTCGTCTCCCTGGTCATCAACCCTGATTCTTTCATTATCCCTAAGCTGTGAAGTCTTAAGTAACTGCTGTGCTATGGCTGTTCCTCTCTGCTGATTAGCCATCTATGCCTGCAGGTCTCTCTTATAGAAGTCCTCAAGTATCTTATTATTGAACTCTCCAGTCTTAAAGTCTAATTCAGTCTGTGCAGCCCTTGCCTGTTTCCTTGCATTGGCCATAGCCTGCTATGCCTGAGCATCAGCAGCAAGAATATTTGTCATTTGATTTGCACTGTTTGTATTGCCAAGACTTAATGCCGCATTTCTTGCAGCACTGTTTTGAGCGGCTATCTATAACATATCAAAGTTAGGGTCCAGTATTTCCCTTTCCTTGAATCCTCCAGCAGGACTTGTTCCAATTGTAGGTATGGCATATGCAGCCTGTTCAGCCCTTTCTATATTTCCATAGAATGGGTCAGTAAATAAATCTTTCAGTACTTGGGCACCGTTTGTTATAATAGGAGCATATCTCATCCATGTAGGAGCATATTTTATACCCTCAGGCTCATTATTTTTCTGAGGTTTCTCCTGATAATTATTCAATCCAGCAAATGGAGTATATGTATTTATGGCATCTAATGGAGCTATGACTTTTTTAGTAGTATCAAGTGCAGTATCAACATTTTTGGGAATTATTAAATCCTTCTTTTTTGGTGCCACAATCTCGACTTCATTCAATGTTCTCTTGTCATTATTCCATAAATAAGGAATTTCCTCATTTGCAAATACCTTTCTTAAGTCAATGTCCTCGGGCTTCTCATCAATATTCAAGTATGCGGGGAATTGACTTCTTATATAACTACGTCCTTCCTGATTATATGTATTATAATTATTCAGAATATTTCTTGCACTATCCCAAGTCAGATTTCCTTCTTTGACTAAGTTTATTAAATCTGGCGGTATTTCTGGAGGAGTAAACTTATTATATGCAGAACCACCAGAAAGGAACATATTAGGAAGTTTTCCTCCAAATGCCGCAACAACAGCCTGTTGCTGTTGTGATTCCTACTCAGTCATTTTAATTTCTTCCTAAGCAGCCATTAAATCTGACATTGCAGACATTAATCCATTTTTACTTATTACACTGTTAGGTCTTTCTTCAGATTCTTTAGAGAGCTTCTTTGAAGCATCAGCAAAAGTGAGATTCCCACCTAATTTATATTTCTTTGCCAGTAGTTTTGGTATTTTTATTCTATTTGAGAATACATAATCATTAAACACAGTTTCTCCCTACTCTACTAAATTGGGCTATCCATCAGGAGCAATTCCCATAGGTACTCCCTGAAGAGGATTCTATTCATGAGTTCCTCCTTGATTTACAAATATAACACCATTAGTAAAGTCTGCTCCCTAAGTATTTAGTTCTCCACCAAAAGCATTCCAATTGGCGGCATTTCTAGCAAAATTTGCTTTCTTAATAAGGCTCACAGGATAGTTATCTTTATTTGAGAGAACCCTGTTTGCAAATTCCTGGACTCCCAGTCCTCTCTTCTTTGCTTCTCTTGTAAATGAACCTACATTTTCAGGATTTATATTTATTCTTCCTCCACGAGCAAATGTCTGTAGAGGAACAAATCCTTGCCATCTATTTAGAGACTAATTAAAATTTCCATTATTTGTTACTCTGTCTCCAAATATTGGCATATATCCACCGAATGCATAATCATTAGCTTCCATTTCATATCTCTTTTGATTTTCTACTGCTTTTGTTTTATCCCATAATCCTCTGAATCCTCGAAGATTAGCTCTTGAATAAAGCCTATTTATTTTAGTAGCCTGATTTTTGGCTTTTTTGTTTCCTCGCAACCATCCGAGAACTCCACCTAAGGTTCCTACAATTACACCTGCTGCAGCTCCATATGGTCCTCCAATAGAAGCTCCAGCCAAAGCTCCTTTCGCAGCACCAGTTGCAGTATTCATTATACCCTATCCAGTTTTTAATCCTCTTATGTCTCTCCAAGACATTTTTTGCATAGGAATATAGGAATTCCATTCACTCATCAACTAATCATTAGTGCTTGCATTTGATACACTGTTGTATAGTCCTTTGGCTTTGGATTCCTATGCTGAAGTATCAGCTATTTTACTGTTGGATGTGAAAGCTTCTACAACTCCTTGTACTCCTTGAAGAGCAGCCGTAGCTCCTTGTATGTTATCTTCAACAGTAGATCCCTTTCCAAATGTGTTATTCCATCTTTCCTTACTATTGGCACTGGCCTTATCAAAGAAACCATTATTTTTTTCTGTTATAACTGACATATTAATTACATTATATTATTTTTGCAAATTTAATAATAAAAAAACAATCTATCAATAGAATAAAGAAATAATTTATTGATGAATTATATATTTAGTTATAAAAGCAAAACTTTAAAGAGGGACATGTGCTACAACATAATCTAAGGCATACCAATCTCCATCATAATATATTAAATTAGCAGAGAATAATCTTGTGTTTACGTCAACATATCCGTATGTTGTACTATTCAATGCTGGTGGATACATTGTTTTTTGATCAATGTAATAAATCTTACTAGAAAACGCTAATCCATAATGCTTACTGGTAGTTGATACAAGTTTTACTTGTAGTATCTTACCATTTGGACATGGAGAAGGCAATGTCACTATTACAGATCTATCAGATTCTATTATTGCAATATCATCGTTCATATCCAAAGACACTCTTTGTTGGGATGAACTTGAAACTGTATATATATTAATGTTTTGAGTAAAACTTTGTGATTGTATTTTTCCTTTAATTGATAGTTCTCCACCTGTATCCCATGATAAATTATTATTGGCTACATAGCCACTTCCATCAGCTTTAAGCCAAATAGAAGGCGTCTAAGAATTGAGACCCAATTTTAATCCAGCATCTGGCTTTAAAGAAGTAAGAGTAATTCCATTTTTCACTTCTGCTATGATAGTATCCGTATCTATATGCACTTCATTGGCAATCGTTGTGATAATATCACCTGTTTGTATAATCTAATTTGCTGTTTGGGATATGTATTCAGGAGTTTGTATGATTGAACTCACCTTATTATTCACAGCATTAGTCACAGTACTTATAATACTATCATCACTTATCAATAAAGATGCAATAGAACTAGAGTCAATATTACCTGCAATTATTTGCAACTGATTGGCACTCATTGTTATGTTATTTGCAATGGTGTTTAAATCCTATGCACTTAAAGTAATATGCCCAGCTATTATGGATGCATATTCAGAACTCAGTTCTAGTTTATTTATTAGAACTCTTGCATTATCGCTGTTCCAGTCTAGGTTGTTTATAGCAGCTGTAAGAGTCTCTGAAGATATTGTTATCTACTTAGCAATTGCTGTAAGCTAGGCTGCAGTTAATTCTTTATGTGCAAATGCCACACTCTGCACTTGTGACCATGGAGATTCATTACCATCAGAATAAAATGCCTTTACACAGAACCACCCATTATTATCTGACACAGGATTTGTACTCCATCCTGATGGTGAAGTAAATGTTCCTGTATTCCAATCATAAGAACCTCCCTCAGGTGATGATGGCAATGTCTCCTATTGTTTATATACTACTGCCACATAAGTCTATACCGCAGATCGTGGAGTAGGAATAATTCCAACAATCTGTGTTGGGGTACTCCAATCTATATTCCCATTATTGTAGCACTTTCCTATGCTCAGATATATAGTATCAGAGTCTACTTCTTGTGCAGTTAAATACCATCCAGTTGGAGGAGTGAGTGTTTCTCCATCCCAGTTTCCACCTGAAGGAGTATTTGGACTGTCTCCATATATTATCTAAACACTGAAATAATTCAACTGATGCACAATTTCATTATCTATTCGATTTTCTAATTCAGTAATTTCTGGAGTGATACCATCTTTTCCTTTTGGAAGAGTAAAATTAAATACTAATGTATTTCCATTTTTTACATTGACACTTACTCCTGCAGTACTGGCTTCCTATGCATATGCCTCAGCTTTTATTTCTGATAATCCATTATTGCTGATACTAGTTTTGAGGTCATTTATAATTCTACTCAAAGGGTTTCCAATGTTGTCGTATACAGCATGAGTACTAGTGACAGGATATATATCAGTTTCTCCTTGTTTTCCAATATCGGAATTTTTTAATATTTTAATTATTCCCATAGTCTCTGTTGTTATTATAATAATTATTTGTTTCTTCAAAGTAATTAACCATTATATCTTGTAATACCATTTTATAGTTGTTATTATCTTGCTTGGACAATTTAATATACAACCAAGGATTTCTCATTCTATCTCTTGTTTCAATAACTTCCGGAATTTGAATATTAATATCTGTATTGCTTTCATTGGCAGGAATATCTGGAATTTCCATATCATTAAAAAATATATCATTCAGATATTTGCCATATGTAGCTCTTGGAATATTAGCTCTCCAGATTCTGAATTTCTATTTTAATACTGATGGTTTATCTAGTACATCAGTCAAAGTAGCATGACTCTACTAGTATTCATTCCAAGTGTCTATAGTATCAAAAGTCTTCCTGATAAATTCATTGTTTTTCCACATATCAGCTCTAAATTCAACTTGATTAAATATCTTATCTAATGTGGGATTCTAATTAGCTATCACAGTAATATAATAAGGTTTATATTCTCCATAAAAGTAATTATATTCCCCAGCATTGTTCTAATATAATTTATTGTCATGAATCTAAAGCAACTTGTTACTCAAATTTCCAAAATAATGAGTCCCCTAATAATCATAAAAAGAACTGAATTCATCTAATGCCTCACTAAAAGCAAGACAATAATCTCTATTTACTATGAACAAGTCTTTATTAATTTTATCATAATGCAACGTGAATTCATTATTCAATGGATTCCATTCTTCTTGAGATATTAAATTGGATTTGAAGAAAGAATCAAAACCCTTTATTTGTGATACATTTTTAATTCCCTCTCCAAAAGAATATAAGTCCTTACTTAGACTGTCTATGAAATACAGGCTATTAGGAGTCTCACAAATAGACCATTTATTTGTACAACCCACTTGCTCTGAATAGTATCTTATTCCTTGTACTTTGCCACTATTGGCTATTTCAATAGGAACTCCCTCAGTAGTAGAAATCTGGTTTTGCTCATTATATAATAATTGAGCTATTGCTTTATCCTAGAAAATTAACAATGTGTCTTTGTAGTTTCTCAATGCTCTTATTCTGCCTTTATTCTAATCAGCATTTTCTATTGATGCCAATGTGATATTTGTCCAAGAATCTATTAATGCACCAGAATTTTTAGTTTTAGTCCAAGTCACACTATTTGGAAATTCCTCATTGTGTACCCTATTCTTATTAAATGTTCTATAGGTGAAAAAGTTATTCTGTTGTGAATATACATCATTTAGCCTATTAAAATTAGTATTAGAAACAGCCAAGTTAGAAGATAATCCTCTATTTCTATCATACCTTCCATCTATATTTATTCTTGTTTCACACATAAATGATACTATCTCTACAAGACCATTCTTCTCTTCTAGAGAATAAGGATATGTTTTTAAGTTATCATATCTCTAATAGTAAGTATCTCCTTCATTCCATACTAATTCAGTAGGCGTATCTTTCTTTATACTGATTCCATCACCACAAGGAAGCCACTGATTATTTTCAATTGCTTCTTCAGATGTTCCTCCAAATCTATTTTTTACATTGTCATTATAGATTTCTCCAATCCACAAATAACCGCAATTCTAAACTTTTTTATAATCCTCAGTATTATAGGCAGTAAAGTTTTGAGGTAATATATTATCCTAATATGTGGCATATAGTGTATCAGTATTCCATAAAGCATAGCCTTTAGTATCTTCATTTTCCCTGTTTATATTACCTAGAGATGGAAGTATCCTTTGTTTTTTGTCCTTTGTATAATTAAATGCCAACACTAAATGTGGACTGCTTTTGTATCTTAATCTTACAGGCATCTTAGAAAACTACTTTTGTAAATCAAAATTAGATTCTCCAGAACCATCATCCATATTCTTTTCTCCTATAGGTACCCACCTTGATTTGGCAAAACAGTCATGATAGCCATTCTTAGTTAGTAACTATTCATTTCTGGATACTGCTTTTGCCTCTTTTTCTGCAATCATAATAGGGTATCCCTCAGAATTAATCTCACTTCTTATATATGGCATAACGATTTTATCTACATTGCCATAATAAGTTAATGTGGAAAGAGAAGAATTTTTTGGGGATTTTAATTTTGTTATTGTTTCCTAATCAGAATTAAATAGCTATATGTCAGAAACTCCAGTAAGATTATTATCATTTTCTTTATAGGAATTCCAAATAGCACTTGATTTAAGATATTCAGTACATATAGAATATCTTAAATTGGACATTTTTTTATATTGAATTTTGACTGGAGTTATTTCTTCTGACTGAGAAAAATTAGTCAGAGCCTCCTTGTTCCAAGGGTATACTATATACCCAATCTCTTCTTTTTCTACATTTGCAATTTTATCTTTCTTTTTTGTATACCCATCAAACCAATATGGAGCACCCATTAGTACTTTCCAACCTGATAAGGATATATTATTAATTTCATTTGATTCCTTATAAAAGCCCATAGGAGCATATGTAAGGTCGCCATTCTGAAGAACTTGCACTGTGCCTTCAGTAGAAATATCCACATCACCCTGATGAGAAGTCAGAGGGACTCTTCCAACAATTCTAAATTTATAATTAGATAAGTCAAGAGATTGAATGCTGGAATCAAATTCAATATCTGGAGAATGCAGGGTTACTATGGATTTATCAACATAGAAATAATTATTCTTTTCTGTTGCTAAAGTTTGTATGTTTGAAGTGTCTATAGTATATACTTTATTCCTGTCATCTTCTGTTCTTGTATCAATCAATGCAGGCTTTGCTTTGGAATCTTCTATAACCTTATTATATACATCGTACATACATTGTATCTCTGCATTTATGTAAGAATTAAAAGGCAAATGTTTATTATGTCTAAATTCCACCCATGAGCCTCTATTAAATAAATCAATTTCCTCCCTGCCTCTCTAATCTCCTTCTTTATATGCCCTGGAATTTGTCAGCCAATTCTAATCACCATTCCATAAAGCTCCTGTCAAGCTATTGTGGTAATAGGTTTGGGAATTTACTGTTCTAGATGTAGGATTGGTTGCAGTTTTTGGATTTCCCTATTGTTGATTCCAATCCTGTTTTTGTGCAGACTAATTAAGATAACTAAGACTCACTCCAGAGTTTGGCCTTGCATACCAAGAAGAAATAACAAATGGAGTATTATTAAATCTATCATTTATATTAAACACAGTTGGGCATACAATTCCCTGACAAATACAATCCCTGTCTGTTACACTTGGATACACAATAACAGGTCTTGCTTTAACATAATTGTTTTTTAGTAACTCATTTCCTATACTGGAACTTAGTAAGTAATGTGCAGTCACTAAAGATACTTCAGATAAGTCATTGGATGTACTTCCATTTGGAATTGTATTTTTACAGTCACTTAAAAATACCGGTTCAGACCATTTTCCAGTTATATGTTGAAACTATATTCCAAATCTATACCATTCAAGATACTTAAATGTTTTTATTTGCTGAGAATTAGAAGTCAGCTAATTCTTATATCCATAATGCTCATCTTCACTTTCCATTATTTTTAAGTGCTTATCAGCCTTGAAAGTTACTTCTTTGCCCTTCAATACATTGGATACTTCATCAGGAACTAGTTTTCTCTTTAAAGTTATTCCACCCAAAAATAACGTATTATTCTTTTGAGCCATTGTTTTAAATGTGGCTTCCTCTCCACCAATATATAAAAGTTCTGAATAGTCAACCTGACTACCAGAAGTACCTGTATCAATATAAGTTATATCATCAGTATTCTCACTTATCGGAATGTCAATAACAATCTTACATTGTGGAGTTGCATCTATACTTGTTCTAAGTATAGAATAGATTCTTAGATATTGAAAGGATGTATCTATGTTTTTAATTTCTATATTGAATGATGTGGATACAATATTATCTGCACTTGCACCTCTATCTGTATAAGAAGTATAATACAAAGGAGAAATATAAAAAAGACTGGACTACTAATTATATTGATTATAGTAGGATAAACAATATTGAATACTTCCAGGGGCAAACATACCATTGGCTATATCTTCCCTAAAGATAGTAACTTCTTCCTCTAATTTCATCGTTTGTACAAAATCAAAAGAATAGTCATTATATTGAGGATTTAACTCTGCTATATTAATAACTCTTGGCTGATTTATGCCATCTGTCCAATAGACCTTTTGTACCTTCTCATTCTCATAGTAAGGTAAAGTTTCAATAGGATGCTGAACATCAAAATTTAAATCTCCTTCATATAGACATTCCCCTATAAATTCAGTTCCTTCAGTAATTTTATATATTCTATCTTTTTCCCCTGTGGTAAATATAATCCACTGTTTATCTATTACTGCCTGACCAATAGGAACTCCTTCTATCTAGAAATCAGGAATTTCAATTTCTTTTGTGCCTCTTTCATTAGATAATGCCAAAGAGGTATTCTCCCCAGTAGTGAGGATACGAATATTTTTATTTTCATAGGAAAATTCAGAATTAAATGAAGATACTGACAAATCCCTCTACATTCCTTTTATTTTCCACTAAGATTGTTTCATTGCCATATTACTGTACTCTTATATATTCTCTACTGCCTAAAGTCTCATAGTGATTTTTATGCTCACTTACTCTTTGCACCAGAGTGTTCCACATATTTGTAATGCTTACCATTTCATCCATAGAAGGAGTTGTCAAATCACTTGTTGCCTGTCCTACTGCCCAAGCATACTCCTGCTGAACATTTTGTAATACAGAAGAACTAATTTTACCCTAATCAAATAATATTGTATATCTTTGTTTCTTTATATAAAGCTCCAATGCCTCAGCAAAACTTCCATTATCTGGCAACAAGGGAAATCCATCATCATCAAGCTCTATTGCTCTATAGGATATAATTATTTCTCCATCTCTTTTTGAGGAGTATAAATAGTTATTTTGCAGTTTATAAGTAAACTCTCTTCTTTCACATTCTCTCTTTATTGGATCTAAATGCAGAGTGTCTGTAGTATATCTATATGCCCTCCTATCTCCATCCAACACTTGAATCATTTCTATAAAATCACATGGAAGAGGACATCTATAATCTTTCAGTTGAAGATGAGCTACTTTGTCAGTATATGCCTTTGGACAACCAACTTTTCTTATAAATTGTACTGCATAGTTAACACATCTTTCCAAAGTTAAATCTTTGAGTAATGGATTATCCAGCAGGTCATCCATTATTTGTCTTATTGAAATATACTATATCATATTAAAAATGCATCTAATTCATTATTACTCAATTTATCTCTCATTCTTTTCTGCACACTTCTAAATATTCTCAACTTATAATATATTCTATTTTTAAAATTGGCACTGTCTTTCTTTGTATAAATTATAAAATAATTATATTTTTGTTCATATCTAACAAGTGTTTTCTTTCTTTTTGCTTCTTCGTCCTATGACCATAGTTCAACTGTTTTTCCCCAGTCAATTCTTAGATTGGTTTTTAGAACATTGTTATCATATGTTATACAACATTTTTCTTTTCTTACCTATAGTTTACCTAGGCCATAGGGAATAGAAACAATTCCTTTATTCAATAGAGTTTCTATAAAATCTTTATTGCATTCTCTTATTATTCTTCTGTATTGATGCTTACTTATATTCTGTTTTATCCCAATTTGCTTATTCTTTTTCAACCAATGGTACCCTTCTATTACTCCTATGCAATTTTTAATTTTTGTTCTTCGCTTTTCTTTGACTTTCTTTATTTCTTCTGGTGTCATTTCTCAAGAGATTTAGCTAATTCAGATTTTATATTTCTTCTAATAAATCCAGCCAAGTCTGAAAGGTCATCTGAAGCATTGTTTGTATCATCTTTTGGTCTGTAAGAAGTACCTAAAACATCTTTTAAAAGCATCTCAAACAATTGTGGTATTAATGCGTCTTCCAAAGGAAACTTCTTATCTAGAATATCACAAGAGCCTGATTCTTCATCACTTTTTTCACAAGATAATTTAGCAGCCTCTTCCGGATGCTCAAATACCCCAGATACTTTGACATTTTCTAAGTACTTGAATTGAGGATTTGCCGAATTAAAGTACATATAGTCATCTGGAGTTATTGTACAGTATATAATGTTTTTTAAATATTTGTTATATCCTATATATCTCATTCTCTCTTTTGATATATATGCTATATCTCCTTGAAAAAAATCCTGTAATGATACTGTTGGAGTTCCAACAAGAGAATCAGGAATTTTTTCTGTTGTTCTTAAATATGTTCCCCCAGAGCAAGGACTTCCATCTATAGCATTTACTTCCTCTAATGAAAGACAAAGGACTTGCTAATCAGATTCTGGAATTTCTTCTTTCTTATTCTCATATTCTTTTTTAAGAATGAGGGCTCTATATTTTCCTGCCAAATAGATTATATGCTCCTCTGTTAAGTCACTATCATCGGATAGCTACTTTACCATGTCTAATATAAAATATACAATGTGTCTATATGTATTCATATCAAATAAAATTAAATACTCTTGCAAAGATAATTATTTTAAATTATCTAAGCAAGAGTATTATTGATTTATTTATAAGTTCTTTCTTTTTTTCTTAGAAGTAGAATTAGAATTTCAATGGAAAAATATATTCAAATACATTGGCTGTTTTATCGCTGTATTTATCTATTTTCAAGTCTTTGCTTTCATAATCTACCAAGCATGATGAATTATCTATACATTTCATAATATCATTAATTATAGCAAGTTCTTTTTCTCCAATGTTATCAGAGAAATCTTCTATTAATTCATTTAATGCACACGCAATTACCAAGGAAGTAGTAAGACCCAGATTTACATATCCAAGGTTTTTCAATGTGTTATAGTACTTGCATAAACTTTCATATATTACTTCATCCATGACATCCACAACTTTTGTAAATTCCTCCAACAGGACTTTTCTTAAACATAGTTTTCCATATTTCTATTGCTTCTTCTATGTGATTAGTCTTTATTGCTGTTTTAAAGTACAGATACTTTAAACATAAGTTCAATACATCTCTAGGAAAATCACAATCTTCTACAGATTTAAACTTAGATAAAAACTCATGAAGAAACCAATCCTTTACAAATGTAGCTCCAGTAATCTGCTTTTTTGCTACACATGGACTACATGATTGACCTTCTCCATTTGATACAACTGTAACTATATAAAGATTGTCTGAAATGCCATCAATATCAATGTATTCCTAAACTCTTTTTGGACCTGTCAGATTCCCCTTGTCATCATATTCCTCATCATAATAAATGGTTTGGAATGGGGTTTTTCCATAAGTATCCTAAGTATCTATGATTACAGCTGTTATAACTGTACACTCCAGACAGTCTTTATCTTTTATCTAAGCATCTATATTCAAATATTTTTCTCCTATTATGCTTAGATTATTAAATTGTATCATTCTTCTGTCAATGCTGTTTTAAGCTGTGTAAGAGCTGCTTTGTCTGCAGTCTTGGCAACAAAAATTATATCTTTCTCAGATTTCTGAATGTCTTCACAATTTCCCTGATAAGCATAATGAATATCCAAAGTTGCATATTGTGCAGTTTCATCTACCATATACTTAGTCTCAGGAATTACTGGGAAGCCATTTCCTCTATAGATGTCAGCTCTTTCTCCCATGTAGAAGTACTCCATATCTGCAATCTTCTTTCCATTGTTTACTTCAGTTTCAGATATTCCATACTACAAAGTAGCCGGAATTTCCTCTGCATCAGTTGTCTTATTTATAACAGGACTTATCTCAACCTTGAACTCTACAGGGTCTGCATTATTGATACCTCTTCTGTAGTTCTCACTTTCTTTCTGAGTAATTTTAAGATTAGTAGTATCAATGTCAAAAGGAAGATGCTACTTATCTACTGTAGTCTTCATTACTCCAAGTGCCTCTTTAAGAGTTGCCTCAATGCTAGTTTTAAACATTGCATCACCAAATACGCACTGAGTATTCTCCACATTATCCGCAACTTCATAAATCAACTTGACTACTATGGCTTCTTTAGGACTTACCTCAAAACTCTTGGCACTCAGAGTTGCCTCTTTGAATTTGATTTTTTCATCCTTTACATCACTTATAGTATCTATGTTTTCAATAAGATCTGTAGAAACCAGTCCTCCCTTCCCCATATAAAGAATGGAAAAGGCTGTCTTACCTTCTTTGGTGATAGTATCTACGAAGAAATCGCCCTCATTCTGAACTGCAGCTGCAGTCTCTTTCTTGGCCTTCAAAACATAAAACTGTCTTGCCTGATTCGTGCTAAATACGCTCATAATTAATTGTTTTTATTATTATTGTTACTATTATTATTTGTCATGCTCACACTTTGTAATGCCAATTGAACAGCATTCTCAAGTATTATTCTGTGTAAAGCAGGATTTAATTCGCATTCATTTTTTTCTCCTTTTCCATCTATTTTCAGAGTATTACTACCTCTTTCTATGTCTTCCAATATAATTGGATTAGGTCTTCTGAGATAAGTAACATTATAGCTTCCTATTGGATACTTTGATATTAATGACACTCTTCTTATTTCTTGTGTGCTGATGACATCTAATCTGAGTGCTCTTCTTTCATTGTATTGTCTAAATGGATTCTAGCTTATTCTATAATAAGTATCATAAGTCACAGGAATTACTGCAGCTACTTTACCATCAAGACAGGAATCTTCACTTGTAAATACTACTGATTCATATATAATGAATAGTAAATCCCGAGGAAGTTCATAAAATGTTTGTGTATCTCCAGGAGAAATCCTCATAAGACTATGTTCATCCTATTCAATCTCTTCTATTTGAGAAACATTTGTGTAAGTCTTTATAAGAGCAGCCAGATATGTTCTTATTTCTTCTGTTTTCTCAAATGAATCATTAAATGGATTTTTTCCATTATACATGGAAATTACTACTTGTTCTTGAGCTTTAGTCAAGAAAATAGATTTCTCATATTCGTTGAATTCTATGGAATCTAAAATTTCTTGACTATCGAACTTTTTAAATCTTTTATAGCTGTCTATTAAGACATCAAATTCATTGGAAAACTCTTCACAGGTCATTGTCTTCTATCTTCTTTATTATCAGAAGGCTATGCTACTTTTCCCCTAGATGTGAGTACTAACTATATAGCCATCTGAAGTATTTCATTATGCAATATTGGATTCAATTCACACTCTGTAATAGTATTATATCCATCAATATTAAGAGAATTATTAGTATCATAGAGATTTACTAGAATAATAGGTCTTGGTCTTCGCACATACCTTACTTTATATTCCTTAAAGTCCGCAGCATCACTTCTCATTATTATTTCTGTAGATACTCCAACTGTATTTTCGTCATTATTGAAAAGTCTCCAAGCTTGTCTTTTTAATGGCTCATCATATGCTTTGGATGAAATTCTATCATACTCCTTATAATTAAGTGGAACTACAACATAAGACCTGTCATTTACATCTATAACTCTTTCATTCAATATAAATAGACATTTGAGAGAAGTTAGATTAATAGAAATTCCTCTTCCTGTAAAAGTATCTTGTGTCTTCTTTCCAGTAGTAAATTCTATACTCAGTAATCCATGAGGATCAGATTCATCCATAGTTCCCATATGTATATATCCTCTCTTTGTTTCTGAAATGTAAAAAACTATCTAATATTTGTATATGCTATTCTCATAAGAGAGTTCATTCACTTCATTTGGATATATGTACTCACTTCCTCCTTTCTATTTTGTATACTCTATGCGAATGTTGCCTAAAATGTAATTAGCATCATAACAAGAAAGCATATTCAGTATTAATTTTCCTGAGCTGTCTGGATTAAAGGACAAATTCCTCTCTCCTTCAACAACAAGAATTTTGTCTCCTGTTATAGTATCTTCTATTGTAGCATTATTCTCAACAACAAAATACTCTTCCAACGTTGTTCCTTTAGATATTGAATCTCCAGATTCTCCCTACGCAGTATATTGATGGGTATCAAATTCATCTGCAGAAATGCTTCTATAAGACACCAAATTACTGAAATCTATTTGTCTTTCAGTAGAATCATCAAATCCCATCTATTGAGAATTAGTGTGAGATTCAAAATATGATTTTACTATTATGTCCTAAGCTTGAGTCAGGAATATAGATTTTTCATATTCATCCAAAGTTATGTCAGCCTGAGAACTTTGTTCTCCAAATTCCTAGGTATGAAGATAGGAGGCTAAAAGAGTATCAAAACTATCACTAAATTCCTATGTTGTCATAATTATCTCTGCTATTGATTAATTCCCATATTTGTTTCACTATTCTATCCTAGAGATACCTAGGATACCAAATCTCCAGTATAAGATGCTTTTGCTAATTCGACAGCCCTTTGCAGAATATCATAATGCAACTACTCTGGGAGTTCACATATTGTTGCTTTAGATATGCCATCTATTGTGTTCTCAGTACTTCCAATATCTGACAATATTATAGGCAATGGTTTCTTTATATAACGCATTTGATATGTAATATCCCCATTAAATTTGCCTATAATCTCAGCTAATGGAACCTATATTACATTTGTTATCAATGTAAGACCATTTTCTTGTAGAGTTTTATCGAATTTACTTGGGGCACTGGACATTGTAAACAAATCAAGTCTTTTAGCTGCTGTTACCAAATCATTTTCTGTGGCATCGAAAGAATCTCCCAAATACTTCTTTAACTTCAAGAATCCTTCTTTTATTATTTTAAAAGCATTCTCATCATCCCTTTCATCTGCATTGTCTATCCTTACATACAAATATATTTCATATGTCATTTTATCTGCTGACCACCCACAATCTGCTATTACTTGTGCATAAGACACATTTTCAACTGTGTCTACAGGGAAGTACATTGTCTATCTACGAAAGATAAACGTGTCAGTGTTATGTAAGGGATCCCAGTCATCATATAGTTTTATTGTAATGCTGAGATTTCTCTTTTTATCTGCCCAAGAAGTCAGTATTTTATATGTACAGTCTTCTTCTCCATTTTGATTCCAAATAACACTATTGCAATTCTTTTTATCAGTCAGGATTCTCCAAGCAGCCTTCTTTACTGGATAAGCATAAGGCTTAAGCATCAATCTTTTGTATTCTTCATATTGCAATGGAATAACAGAATATATCTACTAAGAATCAAAAATAATCTCATTGACACTAATAAAATAATCATCAGGAAACATGAATACCTGACTTCTTTTATCTAATTTTTCTAGAATAGATACTCTCTCTTTTGCTATATTGACATTTATAAGACTCGCAGTTTTTGTGATATTAGAAAAGTCATATTGTCTGATTTCATTTCCATCAAATCCAGACAATGACTTATTTGATATAGTACCAAAATAAGCTTTCAGTACTTCAGTTTGAGCTTTAGTCAGAAAGACAGACTTCTCATAATCATCCAAACTTGGAGCTTGATTACTTGTTATATTATTGTAAAGAACATCAAATTCTGTAGAAAATTCTTGTAGTGTCATATTATTTTACTTTTGCTTCCAGCATAAATTTAACTTCTTGATGTTTTGGAGAGTTCAAATACTTGCAAGCTATATTTAGAGTTGGATTCTCATTCATTTCACATAGTGGAGTGCCATCAGATAAATAATAGTTATCTCCTTTCTTTCCTATAGCACCTGCTTCCAAAGCTTTCCTTATAAGTACTTTAGTACTCAACATAGGATCTTGAATAACCTTTAAGAACATCTTACTGTCATTAGTAATATGCTCATCAGCTCTTGTTTCCAGGAATTCGTATTTCGTATTTGCTGATGTTGGTCTTCCATCAAGAGTTTCAATAATTACTCTAAGAGCATCCACATCTCCATTCAATTTACCAAGTTCCTTATAGCAGAGTTTCTTATTAGAAAGTCTAGTTTCTGCTTGTTTTGCGTCTTCTCCCTCACTTATTATTACAAACTGATATGTTGCTTTAGGTCTGTCTTGCAATTCCTATATTGAAGGAGCTATATAGTCATTGTTAGCTAGAAGAATTTTATATTTTATATATTGTTCGGGATCACTCAAATCAAGAAAATTATCTGTTTTTCCCAACTCTACAGTGGCTGCAGGATTATCACTGCTCCAATAGTTATTTACCTTCTTATAAATACTGAGAGCATTATATTCCAATCCCATGGCATCCTCTAGAAAGGCTTTTTCACTATCTGTCAAAATGTTTTTATATGCTCCAGAAGATAGAATAGGAGCAACAAAAGTTCTTTTTGCAGTTTCTGCCATTCCCCCAAATAAAACGTGTTTAGGGTTATTCACTAGCCCATTTGGCTTATTTATATGTCTTATTGTTATTTTTTCATTTCTAAGACAATTAATTAGTCCAGTACTTTGACTTGTTGTGCTATTATTCTCTTCCATTTTTCTTCTTCCCATAAAGTTAATATTTTAAAAGGAAGGTGGGTAAAATACCCACTTTCCTTTGATTGTTATTTTTAAGATAGAATTGCAGGTATCAATGACATTGTTCTTGTAGGGTCAAATACTGCAACTCCAAGAGTAGCCATCTTGTGTATAACTGCAGCGTCCTCATCAAAGCTTGCATAAGGATTTCCTGCCTGTCCTGTAAATGGATTTCTGAAAGGTCCCCACTGATAGCCTCTATACTCTTCCTGCCCACGAATCTTGCACTTCTGAATATTAGGCTGTTCTGTAGAGCCAATGTAGAATATATCATAACGATAGGAGAATGCAGGACCTCCAAAAGGATGCTGAATCTTATTTCTTACAGGGTCATCATACATAGGGTCAACATCTATCTTGACTCTCACACCATTAGGAGCCTGATACTCTACAAACTGGAAGCCGGCAGTAAGTGCATTACCATGAAGAGGAGAATTGGTCTTCTTTATTATTCCAAGAGCATCTCCATTCATTTCAAACTAAGTCCATCCACTAATAGTATCAAGAACTGCTTTGTGGAACTGTATTGCACCCTTCTCTCCTGTCTTTATTACGAAATATCTGTCCTTAAATTCCAAATTAGCATAAGAAAGCTGATATAGAGCATCCTCAAGAAGCTTCAGAGAAAAAACATTGTAGTACCTAGTATTACCAAATTCCATCTGCTCAAAGAGTCCAGCACCAGTCTTTATGACATTTCCAGATTTACCAATGTTATTGTATTCTCCATTGCTGTTTCTATTGCTTCTTCCCCAAGCTATTGCCCAGTTCTTCTCCTCAGCAAACTCCTGCTCAAACTGCCAATCAACATAGTGCATCCACATATTCTGCACTACTTTGTTGCCATTCTTGTCTTGGAATGGAATACCGCAAGCAAGTTTCTTATTGAGCATACTTCCAGGAACCTTATGCTGCTTTCTGATAGTAGACCATTCATTTCGCATTGTTACTGGAGAAGTAAATCTCACATCACCAACTTTTCTTGAAAGTTCCTTCTCAACAAAAGCAGCTCCTCTTGAGAATCTCTCTCCTCTCTGAAGTCTCTCTCTAGGAACACCATCACTGTTATTTCCCCAAAGTTCAACACAATAGACAGCATTGGTTCCTTCCATTCTTGGATCTCCGAGAATCCTAAACTAATACTACTCATTAAGCTCACCTTCAATTAGTTCACCATCAGCAAACCAATCTTCAGCAAAGACCAGATAGAATCTCTGTTGTCCTATTCCAATGTTATCATTTCCCTAAGCACTAACAGGTGTCCCATCAGCATTTCGAGCTTCTATCAAAGGAATGTTTCTTCTACTAGAACCAATAACTTCCCAAAAATACTCACTGTCATCATCAAATTCCTTTGTAGGGAACTGACTCAAAAATGCATCAAAAGATTTACCTCTATGATATGCCAAAAGCTAAATCATAATGTCTGAGGCTTTCTACGGATGCAACTAAAAAATCTGACCCAAATGATTCTCTTTGGAAAGTCCTTTCCAGTGAGAGAATGTAGTGGTCTGAAATCTACCTAAAGTATTCGCCATAAATTTATCTGTTTAATTAATTAAATATCTAAAGTATAGCCTTTGAAAATAGATTCTGGGTCTTCCCCAACACCACTTACAAATTTTAAATTACCATCTGAGGTTCTTGAAGTGTTATTAAGGGTATTTTCTAATTCTCTTATAGCTTTTTTAGATTCTTTTTTTACTTTGTCCGAAACTAATTTATTGAGATTAGTGAAGCCATCTGTCAGAGTGAAGAGCAAACCTAGATTTTTCATAAATTCACTCTTGTTTTCTTTCTCATATTTTTGAATTGCAGTAAGCATTTCTCCAGTTTCAGAATCTTTGTATAGCGGTTTCATAATTGTATCATAAGCTTTCTGTCTTGTAATTTTATTTACAGCCAAATCTCCAAAAGCTTTGTCATTATCAAGCAGATCCTTTTTAAAATCTTCCGCTAATTTTTTCTTCTCTGCAATTTCTTTTTCTTTCTCTTCCTAAGCCTCCTTAATAAGATTGTTGTATGCACTTTCAAAATAATTCATATTGCCTCTCAAGGCTCTCTATGCTTTTTTTATGTCAGTGCCATTATTAAAAGCTTCATTCATCTCTTCTACTGCCTCATCCTGAGTATAGCCTCTATTAAGCAAATCTTGGTAGATAAGCTATTTTCTGAGGTTCTCTCCCTACTCATTTTCCTCTTTCAAGTCTTCTTCTTTTATATTCTTCAAGTAATTTATAGTATTTTCATACTACTTTATCTGAGAAGGCTCTACTCCAGCATTGAGCAAGTCATTGATTCTTTTACTTGTTTCGTCCAATCTATTTTGGACTTGCTGTTCAATCATATCTGCAAAATCTTCTGCATTTGTGATTTCCTCAGGATTAAGGTCAGTGAAGATACTATCATCTTTCAAGGCTTTGGCAATGGAAGAGTAGAAGTTGGGAGAAGTGCCACTCTTTTCAGATGTAGCATCTTCCTGTACCTCTGTATTTTCATCACTACCTACGCTCTCCGGTTTAGCAAATAAAGTATCTGTATTGACCTCAGTAGTTTGTTCTTTATTAGTTTCCTCTTTTTCTTCTTTTTCTTCAGATGTTTCTTTTACATCTTCAGGAACTTCAGTAAACAAATTATCTATTTGTTCTGAAGTTAAAATGTTATCAATACTTAAATCTTCCCCCATAGTTTTCCATATTTAAATTTTTTGCAAAAATAATATTTATTTAGAAATTAGTCAATAGTATAATTAAATAATTTATATAGCATAAATTTTTTATTTAAAATTTACTTTTGAATTTTTCCCATTCTGTCTCATTGTTAGTATCTCCAGTTTTATTTCCTTTGTTATCATAGATAGGAGCTTTATTCCAACCTACAATGCCAGGACACATTTTGCCTGTAATATCATAATGTCTGACAACATTACTCTTAGGTATATTATACATTTTCATCAAGTATTTGACAAGCTTGATTGCATTATTCAAGGAAGCATCAGTAAAATACCATCCTTGATGATTAGCCACAGCAGCTGAATAACCTGACTTTAAGTTGGAACATATTTCTATGCTGATAGTATTCTTATTGGTAGCTTGACCATGAAGCTGGCCACCACCTGTATAAGGATTCTTTTTGTCTCCTACACTCCAACAATAATAATTCTTCAAGTGTGGATTAATTTGTACAATATCTCTATCATCAACAACAAAATCTGCAGATGCATTCCTTTTTAAGAACACATTTCTTGTAGCCATTGCTGTCCCAGGTTTAGATGTTCCTCCAGCTGTATAGTGAACAACAATATACTTTATAGGTCTGCCCGCACTTGGACTTATATGAACATTGATATAGCCTTCTCTGATTTGAATACTTTCAACATTAAGCAAACTTGCCCAAGTCTTGTCACCTACTATGCCATCAGCATCAAGGTTGTGAGCCTTTTGATAAGCCTTTACAGCCTCTTCTGTTTTAGGTCCAAATACACCATCAACAGTTATTTTCAATAGGGTTTGAAGTTTTTTTACTTCCTCGCCCTTATCACCCTTGTTAATTGTTTTCATTCTTACTTGCCTTTTTTCCTTTCGTGACTTTTTCTATTTTAACTCCCATATCATACAACTTATTTGTAAGCTGCAATACTTGGATTCTTAAGTTTCTTACTTCCTCTTCCAACTAAGCATTTCTTTCTAATACTTCTTCAAGTCTTGATTTGTTATCATCAGAAAGTTGCTTATAAAATTCCAATGACTTCTACATATTATCTATTACTGCATTATCTACTTCTGCACTATATTTTTTCTTAGCTTGTAACCAAGAGATTAATCCACTGGCAACAGTGCTAATTAAACCAATAAAAGCTATAAAAATTTCTGACATAGTTATTATTTTATTATGTTAATAAATCTTGTTATAGTATCATCAATATACGGATTTTTTTCTATTACATCCACAGCCACATACTTCCTTTTCTTTTGAAACCACCTTATAAAAAACCATTTGCTTCTTGGCTTGACATATTCTTTCTTTTGGTTCACAATAATGTATTTCTCACTTATAAACTTTGGTTTTGTTATAATAGTGTCTGGATATGATAGATGTAATTGCAGCTAATAGTAACTATCTCCAAGTAAAGTATCTATGGGGGTACGCAGTTTGTCTTGGAAAATAGTATCTCTGAAAGCAACAGTATCTTTTTTTTCTATTATAGAATTTATATACTGTACTTTCTCAATGGTTTTTTCCTTTATTCCTTCCTATTTAACCACTTTAAGTATTTTCTGATTTATAGTGTCAGAAGAGGTTTTTAAATCATTAATAGTAAATTGGAACTCACGTATATTTCCCTTTAGAGAGTCATTCTCTGCTTCATACGCTTTTATATTTGAAACTGCAGTATCAAGTTCTTTCTTATATTTTCTTTTTTCACTGCACTAATGTTGCAATAAAACAAAGCAAAAAAGCAACAATATTATTAAGTATTTATTCATAAGTCATATTTTTATGCAAATGTAAGAATATTTTATGGTTCTTGCAATAGCTTAAATATTTTATTTATTAATAAACAATAAGTACCAGAGTCATTTAACTCCAGTACTTATCATATTTCTAAAAGCCCTATTATTAAAGATATTTTTATTCATCTTCTGTAAGGGAGCAAGTGTATGCTTTTTCAATATCATATATTGCTATGCCATACATTTTTGTTCCTGTACCAACTGCTTGTACTTTTATCGGAGTATATATTGCCATTATAGTACCTTCTGAAGTGCCCTCCACAAATCTAATGTTAGCAGTACCATTCAGATACTATTTAATTGCAGCTATTGCAGACTATTCATTAGTACACGTAAAAGTATTGCCGGCAGAGTCTATTTCGATAGGAATAGTTATCATATTACTTCCACCACTTGTACTCAACACTCCATTCTCATTGACTTGAAGCCCATCTCCTACTATTATACCGCCAAGCTTTTCAGTAGTAGCCTTTGCTAAGGAAATATCTCCTTGAGTGCCCTAATCATTAAAGCCTTCTCCTAAAGCCACATCAATCACTCCAGGAGTTTGATTGTTAATGTTAAGTCCTATACCCGGTATTATTACACCTTTATTATTATTAGTAGCATCCTCAACTGTACCACTACCTCCCTTCTTCCTAAGCTCTTCAAGAAGGTCATATTCTCTTTTTGTAAATACTTTTCTAATGTTACTCATAATATTTTATTTTTATTAATTAATATCATCCCATTGGTTATTTTCATAATCAATTTCCTCCTCTTCTATGATGGCGTTCATGCGCTCCTCCCATGCGTCCTTCTCAGCCTGTGTAGCATCCCTGTATTCAACAGGCGAATTGTCAGGAGCATAGATTACACTTGTGTACATTCTCTTGTTGTCTGGCACTTCACTCTTCTGAGTGAGCCACATTCCTTCTTTTGCCTTGTAAGTTTTCATATCTATTTTTGTTTTTATGATGCTGAAAGTGTATAACCTTTTGCTGTTATCTGTTCTTTTTCCTCCTCCGTCAGCAAGTTCAGAGAGGCTTGCGGTATGCCTATGGTGTAGGCGACATCAGCAGTCCCAAGTCCATCTGGGTCAGTAGCCCTGTCATAGGAGTAGGTAATCAGCGAGTCAACGAGACTCTGCCTTGCATCTGGGTTGTTGGCATCCGCTATCCCCCATTTCCAGTTCTGAATCCTCAGTGTGAAACCGCTGCCTGCCGTAGGTCTCACATAACCGATGTCCTTGATAAGAGCATATCTCAGATTTCCGCATCCTCTGAGGAATGACGGAGCACCGCTTGCATACCAAGATGTCATATTCCTCACGCTGAGACCCTCTATGCGTTGCAGTGCGGAGCAATCCATAAAAGTGAATTGCATATTGTCGCAATCTGCCGTGTTGACTGAGATGTCACCCACCCTTATGAGCGATGCACATCCACGGAATGCGTAAGGAATCCTTGTCAGTCTTATAGTGCCAAGTTGGTTTATCTCTACCAAGTCGTAAAGAAAAGACATAAAATAGAAACCTTCCTTCGGTCCTCCTGCCAAATTGAGGTCGGGTGGTATGGTTTTCAGATTTGTACAACCACGAAGGAAAGGAGCAGTGTTGTTATTTGCACCAACTGTCGTTATGCCACTGTAATCCGCTGACGGAAGATAATAGAGGTTCTGATTGGCAACCAAATTATTGTGTGCTGATGTCTCCGTAGGAGGTGTTGTCTTCCAAGTCTCCCTCTGACTGACACCAAGTGCAAAACCATCCTTATTGACTGCCCCCTCGATGTAGTCGTAGATGTCGTAGCCCAAGCCAACTATCGAAGCCATTGCAGAGCCGTCTTCCACTCCCTTCTGATACATAGCATCAAACTGTGCCTGTAAATTACCTATATCCTTTGCATGACCGCCATAGCCCATCACATACAAGTAGTTGTCAGTATCATGGCTTATGAGTTTCTGAAGATAGGCATATCCATCATTAGGTGCTTCAAAAGCACCATATACAGGAGATTCATGCTTTTCAATTATTACTCTATTCTCATCAGTAAACACAAGTGGAACAGCACCACCTGTTCTAACAAGGTCAAGCAACAATACC